>Ga0265332_10000072_pt1 | contig 86029 bp, 82 predicted proteins | sample 41926metaG_FD_202084 | JGI IMG/M metagenome (GOLD analysis project Ga0265332, IMG submission 202084) | Rhizosphere microbial communities from Carex aquatilis grown in University of Washington, Seatle, WA, United States - 4-19-26 metaG | ecosystem: Host-associated > Plants > Roots > Rhizosphere...
ATCGATCGCCACAATCAGGATCCCAAGCCCTTTGTGTGGCACAAAAGCGCCGACACCATCCTGGCATCTGTCGCACGGGCTGCAGGCTCAATTATTTGATGCTTACTTTTGAGACACCACACTAGTGTCGTGAGTTGGAAATTCGTCTCAGAAAAGTGCCGAGAATCGCCGCCATGCGGCGTTGCAAATCCTCGCGATAGCTACGGCTATCGCTGTGGTTTGCGCCTAGCCTGACGACAATTTCGCCGCTTTTCATTTTTCAACGCACTTCCAACTCACGACACTAGCGCAGTGCCGAAGAAGAAGTTGACGAGCCTTACCCCGGCACTGGCTCCACAGTTAGGGCTGCTTGGTTCCCCACCTGACCCGGTTGGCCGCTTCACCATGCGGGGAGGCCCGTCACCGCTGATTGTATGCCACCCGCTGGGTGCACTTCAGCGCGTGCCAGGCAGCATGCGCAACACGGTATCGTCGCGCTGCACATAGTGGTGAAACAAGGCGGCTGCGGCATGCAGGCCGACCAGCACATAACCGACCGTGGCGCCCGTTTCGTGCAGTTCCTTGAGCCAGGCGGCTGTTTCCTTGCTCTCAGCGATAGGCAGCAGGGGGAGCCCAAACCCGCCTGGCAAGGTGACGGGGGCGCCCCTGGCGCTCAGGGTCATCCAGCCCAGAAGCGGCAGGCCGATCATCAGCGCATACAGCGCCAGGTGCACCACATGGCTCAGCATGGCTTGCCACGCAGGTGGCGCCGGGGTGATGGTGGGGGTCCTGCCCAGTGCGCGCGCCAGCAGGCGCAGCCACACCAAGGCAAAAACGGACAAACCGAGGAGGAAATGCACCGACCTGAGTAAATTGCGCCCGGCGCTGCCTTTGGGGTAGATTCCTTTTAGCTCCATGGTGGCGGCGGTAGCCACCAGCAGCACGACCATCAACCAGTGCAGGGCAATCGACCAGCGGCTGTAGTGATGGGCCAAGGTGTTGGGCGTCATAGGGTTTTCCTGTACAAAGAAACCCGATGCTAGCAGTGCAAGATGAATATCTCATGAACGCGAGCGGGTCACGTTCGCCGCCACATAGAATCCTGCCACATGTCCTACCTCGTGCTCGCCCGCAAGTACCGTCCGCGCAATTTTGGCGAAATGGTCGGCCAGCAGCACGTGGTGCAGGCGCTGACCAATGCGCTCACCCAGCAGCGGCTGCACCACGCGTATCTGTTCACCGGCACGCGCGGCGTCGGCAAGACCACGGTCTCGCGCATTTTGGCCAAGTCGCTCAATTGCCAGGGGCCAGACGGGCAGGGCGGCATCACGGCCACCCCATGCGGCGTCTGCGCGGCCTGCACGGCGATTGATGCCGGCCGTTTTGTCGACTACACCGAGCTGGATGCAGCGTCCAACCGGGGCGTGGACGAGGTGCAAAGTCTGCTTGAACAAGCGGTTTACAAACCGGTGCAGGGGCGCTTCAAGGTCTTCATGATCGACGAAGTCCACATGCTGACGACCACGGCGTTCAACGCCATGCTCAAGACGCTGGAGGAGCCGCCCGAGTACCTCAAGTTCGTGCTGGCCACGACCGACCCGCAGAAGGTGCCGGTGACGGTGCTCTCGCGCTGCCTGCAATTCAACCTGCGCCCCATGGCGCCCGATACCGTGCAGGAGCACCTCGCGCATGTGCTCGCCGCCGAGCAGGTGGCCGCCGAGCCGGCGGCACTGCGCCTGCTGGCGCGTGGCGCGCGCGGCTCCATGCGCGACGCGCTCTCGCTTGCCGACCAGGCCATTGCCTTTGGCAGCGGCAGCATCGAGGAGGCTGCGGTGCGCCAGATGCTGGGCAGTGTGGACCGCTCGCACGTCACCCGCCTCGTCGATGCACTGGCGCGTGGCGACGGCCGCACGGTGGTGGAGACCGCCGAGGCGCTGCGCCTGCACGGCCTGTCGGCTGCCGCTGCGCTGGAAGACATGTGCGCCCTGCTGCAGCGCATGGCCGTGCTGCAGGCGGTCCCCGGCCACCGCCAATCGGGCGAAGACGACGCCGAAGCGCAGGAAACCGCGCGCCTGGCGGCGCTGCTGCCTCCCGACGAGACGCAACTGCTCTACAGCATGTGCCTGCACGGCCGCGCCGAGCTGGGCCTGGCACCCGACGAGTACGCGGCGCTCACCATGGTGCTGCTGCGCCTGCTGGCTTTCAAGCCAGCGGGCGGCGCGCCGGAAAAAAAAACAGCGCTGACGCCTGAGCCCGCTGCGCCAGTGGCCCAAGCGCCGGCCGCACCCCCGGCTGCAGACATGGCGGTGCCGCCGGCTGCAGCCGAAAAGTTTGAGGAAAATAAGCCTCTAGCGCTTGTACCACCTGCGCAAGCAGCTATCAAAAAAGAAGCGAATGGCACGCTTGCGACGCCCGTGGCGTCTGGCGAGGCGATGGTGCAGCCGATTCCCGAAGTCATTGCCCCGGTGACCATCCCTGCGTCCGTGTCTGCACCGGCTGTGCTCACTGTCCCCGTGCGCGAAATGCCCGAGCCCGGCCCTCGCCTCCAGCCCCGAGCCGAGGGGCAGGCGCCGCAGCCCGAACGGAGCGAAGAGGGCGACTGCTGGCACGCTGTGGTGCAGCAACTGGTTGCCAGTGAATCGGTCACCGCCCTGGTGCGCGAGCTGGCGCTGCAATCGCAACTCATCGCGCGCGATGGCGACCATTGGCTGCTGCGGGTGGAGCGCGAATCGCTCAACCAGCCGGCAAGCCGTGAGCGTCTGCGGGCGGCGCTGTCTGCCGCGGGGCACGCCGAGCGCATTAGTGTTGAAACGGGCCGCGTCAGCGATACGCCGGCCCGGCGCAATACGGCACAGGAAAATGCCGACCTGGAGCGCGCCCGCGCCATTGTCATGAACGACCCCTTCGTGCAAGCCATGGTGCAGAACCATGGCGCGAAAATCGTTCCTGGAAGCATCCGGCCCTTGTAGGCCGCCCCCCATCGATCAACAAAGGATTCACCATGTTCAACAAGGGACAACTCGCCGGCCTCATGAAGCAGGCCCAGGCCATGCAGGACAACCTCAAGAAGGCGCAGGACGAATTGGCGCATGTCGAGGTCGAAGGCGAGGCAGGCGCCGGGCTGGTCAAGGTCGTGATGACCTGCAAGCACGACGTCAAACGCATCACCATCGACCCCAGCTTGCTGGCCGAAGACAAAGACATGCTCGAAGACCTGGTGGCCGCGGCGTTTAACGCTGCGGTGCGCAAGGCGGAAGATACGTCGCAGGAAAAGATGGGCAAGCTGACGGCGGGGATGCCCGGCCTCCCCGGCGGCATGAAATTCCCGTTTTAGTTGACTGGCTACCGGGTGGGCGATCTGCGTTGTTGCGGGGCCCGTCGGGGAATCCTCACGTACCTCCAGTACGCTCCGGTTCCCCGCCACCCGCGCCTAGCAGCTCATCCCGCCCGCTACGCCCTTGAGGGTGGGGGTGACTGGCTACCGGGCGGGCGATCTGCGTTGTTGGGCGGTGCTCGGAATCCTCACGTACCTCCAGTACGTTCCGGTTCCTGTGCTCCGGCCGCCTAGCAGCTCATCCCGCTCGCTACGCCCTTGCATGCGGGGTCGGAATACAAGTGACAATTCCAATTGCCTATGCCCGCTACCCATTCTCTTGAACTACTGATCCAGGCGCTGCGCCGCCTCCCGGGCGTGGGGGCGAAGTCTGCGGCGCGGATGGCGTTTCATTTGCTGCAGCACGACCGCGAGGGTGCGCAGGCGCTGTCGCGTGCGCTGGCGGGCGCGGTGGAGCAGGTGCGGCACTGCGCGCGCTGCCACACTTTCACCGAGGCTGAGGTGTGCGCTGTGTGCCTGGACCCGGAGCGCGACGCGACGCGTTTGTGCGTGGTGGAGACGCCTGCCGACCAGGCGGCGCTGGAGCGCACCGGGGCGTTTCGCGGGCTGTATTTCGTGCTCATGGGGCGGCTCAGCCCGCTCGATGGCATTGGGCCGGCCGAGATCGGCGTCAAGGCGCTGCTTGAGCGGGCACGCGACGGTGTGGTGCAAGAGGTGATTCTTGCCACCAATTTCACCGCCGAAGGCGAGGCGACCGCGCACGTGATCGGCGAGGCGCTGCGGCAGGGCGGGCTGGCGGTGACGCGTCTGGCACGCGGTGTGCCGGTGGGCAGTGAATTGGAATTTGTCGACCTGGGCACCATTGCCCATGCGCTGGCCGACCGGCGCTGATAGCGCAGCAGCTAGCCGCGCAAACCGGCACAATGCGCCGGAACTTCACAATGCCCATCAGGGCTGCCGCCACCATGAACCCTTCTGCACTTTCCCCGTTTACGCTGGCCTATTGGTGCGTACTGATCATGGCCGTACTACCGTTCTTCTGCGGCTTGTTCGCCAAGCGCGGCGGCGTGGGCAAGAAGCGCAGCGAGGGGGGCTACGACAACCACAACCCCCGCGCCTGGCTTGCCAAGCAGGAGGGTGCGGCCGCTCGCGCCAATGCGGCTCAGGCCAACAGTTTCGAGGCGCTGCCGTTTTTCATTGGCGCGGTCATCATTGCGCACCAGCTTGGCGCCCCGCAAGGCCGCCTGGATATGCTGGCGATCGCCTTCGTGCTGCTGCGCATCGTCTACATCGCCCTTTACGTGGGTGACAAGGCGACCCTGCGCAGCACGGTCTGGGGCGTGGCGCTGATGGTCAACGTTGCAATCTTGTTCAGCGGTTACCGCTGATCACCGCCTGAACGAAGGACATCCACCATGAACATCAACCTCAGTATTGGCCCGCTGGTGGCGCTCGTTGCGGGCATTCTCATCCTGGTGTTTCCCAGGCTGCTCAGCACCATCGTCGCGCTCTACCTCATCGTGATTGGGGTGCTCGGTCTGATTGGCGTGCACCAGTTGCGCTTCTAGTGTCGTGAGTTGGAAGTAGGTTGAAGAAGTGAAAGCTGTCGAAATCGTCGTCAGGCAAGGCGCAAACCACAGTGATAGCCAGAGCTATCGCGAGGATTTGCAACGCCGCATGGCGGCGATTCTCGGCAACTTTCTGAAACGAACTTCCAACTCAGGACACTAGGGCTTATTTGCGCCTGATTTTGGCCGCCTTCCCGGCGCCGCGCGAGTGCACCGCATGCTTGCCAGCGGTGCGTTTGCCTGAACTGCCACGCGCGCTGCTCTTGGCCTGAGAGATGCGCACGGGCAGGTAGAGCACCACGCTCTGGCCCGGACGGAAGGCCGCACCCGATTTCACGTCGTTCCACGAGGCGACGTCGGCCGTTGTAATGTGGTAGCGCCGGGCAATACTGGTGACGCTCTCGCGCCGGCCGGCCTTGACGGTGGTGCGCCGCGTCACCACTTCGGGGGTAAAGGCAATCTGCCCGTTGTCGGCGACCGTGGATGTCACGTCGGCCTTGACGGTGGTGGGACGCGGCACCAGCAAGGCTGAGCCCGCCTTGATCAGCATGTGCGGCGGGATGCCATTGATACTGCGCAAATCGCGCTCGTCCATGCCGCTGCTGCGTGCTGCCTGGGCAACGCTCATGGTCGAGGGCAGGGTCCATACCGTCCAACTGGCGTACTGGCCCTGGGTATAGGCCTCGAAATTGCGCTCGAACGCTTTGGCGTTGTCCCAGGGCAGCAAGATCTGAGGGGTGCCGGCGGCCAGGATCACCGGGCGGTGCAGCGAGGGGTTGAGGGCCTTGAAGTCTTCTTCGCGCACGCCAGCGAATTGCGCGGCCAGCGCCACATCGATGTCTCTGGAAATATCGATGGTGTCGAAATACGGGTGGTTCTCAATCAGCGGCAACTCGGTGGCAAACAACCGGGGGTTGGCGACGATGTTTTTCACCGCCTGCAATTTGGGGACATACAACCGGGTTTCCGGGGGCATGGTCAGGTCGTTGTAGCCTGTGGGCAGGCCCGCTTTCTGGTTGCGTGCAATGGCACGGCTCACGTTGCCTTCGCCCCAGTTGTAGGCAGCAAGTGCCAGTTGCCAGTCGCCAAACATGTTGTAGAGCTTTTGCAGATAGTCCAGCGCCGCGCGGGTGGAGGCGAGTACGTCGCGCCGGTCGTCGCGAAAGGCATTCTGTTTGAGCTCGAAGTAATCGCCCGTGGCGGGCATGAACTGCCACATGCCGACCGCCTTGGCCGAGGAGACGGCCAGTGGGTTGAACGCGCTCTCTACATAGGGCAACAGCGCAAGCTCCGTGGGCATGCCTCGGCGTTCCAGCTCTTCAACGATGTGGAACAGGTATTTGCGCGAGCGCTCCGTCATGCGCTGCATGTAGTCGGGCCGGCTGGCGTACCACTGCTCGCGGTCCCGCACAAGGTCGTTGTCCAGGTTGGGCATGGCAAAGCCACGGCGTATGCGGTCCCACAAATCTGTCGGTGCAAACAGTGGCATCACGGTGTGGACACTGGTCTGTGCGGCCGTAATCGGTTGCAGCGGGCCTTGCGGGTACAGCGGCGTGTGCGGGAAGACCGCGGCAGAAGACTGCGTAGCGCCTTCCTCGGTGGGGGGCTTGGGGTGGGCGGGCGCTGCGCAGCCGCTCAGCCACAAGGCGCCTGCGAGGCAGGCGATGTGCAGAAGTTTCTTCAAAATTGGTTTTTCCATTCGCGCAGGGCGGCAAATACTGCCGCCTCGTCGCGTGTATCGGTGTGGGGCGCATAGGCCGCTACGCTGGCCATGACGGCGTGCTCGCGGCTGCGCAGAAAAGGGTTGATGGCGCGTTCGATGGCAATGGTGGAGGGGAGGGTGGGCAGGCCGCGAGCGCGCAGTTGCTCGCACTCCTGGCTGTAGTCGTGCAATGGGGCATTGCCAGGCTCCACCGCACGGGCAAAGCGCAGGTTGGCCAGCGTGTATTCGTGGGCGCAGCACACCCGCGTGTCGCCGGGCAGGGCAGCCAGGGCATCGAGCGACGCCAGCATCTGCGCCGGCGTCCCCTCGAACAAGCGCCCGCAGCCGCCGGAGAACAGGGTGTCACCGCAAAACAGCAGTGGTGCCTCGCCAGGGCACTCGGCGTAGTAGGCAATATGGCCTGCGGTGTGGCCGGGAACGTCCAGAACGGAGAAGCGCAAGCCCAGCGCCGCGACCGTGTCACCCTGCTGCACACGCTCAAAGGGTTCGGGAATGCGCTCGTGAGCGGGCCCGACCACATGGGCGCCAGTGGCGTCCCGCAGCGCGGCCACGCCGCCGACATGATCGGGGTGGTGGTGGGTGACTAAAATAGTTTGCAACGCCAGCCGGTGTTCCCGCAGGCACCCCAGTACGGGCTCCGCCTGCCCCGGGTCCACGGCGATGGCCTGGCGCGCGTCATGCAGCAACCACAGATAGTTGTCGGAGAACGCGGGAATTGCTAACAGCTTCATGACCGCACAAATTATAGGTTTGCATCAGTGGTTCGACTCTCCGCCCGGCAGTTACTTGCTGGAATGGGAGCAAGCGCGCTATGACGAGGCCGTGGTCGACGCTTTCGGCTACCACGGCTTGCAATTGGGTATGCCACGGCTCGATGGCCTGCGTGCCAACCGCATGCCGCACCGCTGGCGCGCACTGGCCCATCCTGAGCTATTGGGCGCGGGGCCGGCACCTGAATTGCTGGCCGACCCCGTGGCCTTGCCTTTCCCTGAAAGCAGCATCGACCTCCTGCTGCTGCCCCACACGCTGGAGCTGAGCCACGACCCGCATGGCACGCTGCGCGAAGCCGCGCGCGTACTGGTGCCCGAGGGCAAGCTGGTGATCAGCGGACTGAACCCGGTGAGCCTCTGGGCTTGGCGCCAGGCGCGCGCGCGCTGGTACCGCCGTGTGGGCTGGGGAAGCCTGTACTTGCCTGACGGCGGCGAGGTGATCGGCCACTGGCGTCTGCGCGACTGGCTTCGGCTCCTGGATTTCGAAGTGGAATCGCTTGAGTTTGGCTGCTACCGGCCCGCCGTGCGCAGTGCGCGCTGGCTCGATCGCTTTGCCTGGATGGATGCCGTGGGCGCGCGCGCATGGCCGATTTTTGGCGCGGCCTACTTCGTGGTGGCGGTCAAGCGCGTGCCCGGCATGCGCTTGCTCGAACCAGCCTGGCGGACGGGCGCCAAGCACGCCGGGGCGCAAGTCCCGGTGGCCAATCGCAGCGCTTAAGGCAATGCTGAACAAGTCCCTCACGCGCCGCCCATCCGTACCTCGGGCGGTGTGCGGCGTTGCAAATCCTCGCCATAGCTGCGGCTATGGCGAGGATTTGCGCCTTGCATCCCATCCCGATGCACGGCGCGCGCCATCGCGGCGACTTGTTCGGCATCGCCCTAAGGCCCAACGAATTTGATGAAACTGGAAAGACTGGAAACACTGCGTGAACGAAATCGTGATTTACACCGATGGTGCCTGCAAAGGCAACCCAGGCCCCGGCGGCTGGGGCGCCATACTGAAATCTGGCACCACCGAGAAAGAGCTGTTTGGGGGAGAACTGGGTACCACCAACAACCGCATGGAGCTGACGGCGGTGATTGAGGCTTTGACAGCACTCAAGCGCCCCTGTGCTGTCACGCTGTACCTCGACAGCGAATACGTGCGCAAGGGCATTACCGAGTGGATTTCTGGCTGGAAGGCACGCGGCTGGCGTACGGCGGCCAAGCAGCCGGTGAAAAATGTCGAGCTTTGGCAGCGGCTGGATGCCTTGGTGAGCAGTGCCGGGCACCGCATTGAATGGCGCTGGGTCAAGGGCCATTCAGGCGACCCCGGCAATGAGCGCGCGGACGGCTTGGCCAATCGGGGCGTGGACCAGGCGCTCAAACGTGGCCAGACAAAAGCGTGAGCAAGGAATCGAGGCTGTTCAGCGCATGCTGCTGACATAGGCCACCACGGCGGCGATGTCGGCGTCGCTCATCTGGCGCGTGTTGGGCATCATGAGCGAATCGGCACGTGGGCTTTTGCCGTCGCGGTAGAGCGTGAGTGTCTTTTTCAGGTAGTCGGGTTGCTGGCCGGCGATGCGGGCAATCTGCGCATTGCCGCGTCCGTTGTCACCGTGGCAGCGAAAGCAAATCTTGTTGAAATACTCCTTGCCTTGGGCCGTGAGCGCTGCGTCCTTGGCCGGCTGCGGCGCCACCGTCTGGGCCGAATAGAAGAGCACCATGCCGATTTTCTCATCGGCTTCCAGGGCACGGATCATGCCCTCCATCCACATATCGCGGCGGCGCCCGTCGGCGAACTGGCGTACCTGTTCAAGCAGATAGGCCGCGTTCTGGCCTGCCAGATTGGGCACCGACGGCTTGCTGCTGTTGCCCCCAGCGCCATGGCAGTTGGCGCACATGGCGGCCACTTTGCGCCCGGTGGCCAGGAGCTGTTGCGCCAGCTCCGGGTCGGCCTGCGCCTGGGCAAAGCGCGCGTCCAGGTCGGTGCCCGCGGTGGCGCGTGCCCGGGCCGTCTGAGCGAGGGCGGCTGGGCCGGTGATGAAGGCAATGGCGGCGGCGAGAAAGGCGAGAAGGCGCAACATCGAATAATGACCTTATTAAATATAAGGAAATTATCGAGAGGCGTCGCCGGCCATGCCTTGACCGGTATCAATCACACGAACGAAACGGCTTCCCACCGGCGCGGTGGCCGCGGTGGCCGTCTCCGCGCTCAGCCTGCCATGCTGCTCATGGCGGCTTCGATCGCCTGGGAAGACGGCGGCCGCACCAGGCGCGCCACTTCTTGCCCGCCGCGCAGGAAGACCAGCGTTGGCCAGAGCTTGACAGCGAAGCTTCGGCCCAGCGGCCGACCCTTGCCGTCTTCGACCTTGATGTGGACAAGGTTCGGGTGGCCCTTGAAGGCCTGTTCGATGAGCGGTTGCGCTGCCTGGCAATGGCCGCACCATGGGGTGCCGAATTCAAGCACGGTGGGTTCGGCAAGCTGGTTTATCTGGTCGCGGCTGGGTTCGGCGGAAAGCGGGCGGGCGGTGTAGGGCATGAAGGGCTCCGTGAAAAATCTGTCCCAAGCGCAGTGAAGGGAGCATGCCGTGGCTTGTAGACAAATTCGCCTTCCGGCCGGTGCCCTTGAGGTTTTTTAAATCACGCCGTCAAACACCATCACGTCGACCATTTCGCCGGCGGCCACGTTGCCGCTTGCATGCGGCAGCACGATCAGACCGTTGGCGCGCACCATGGAGCTGAGCACGCCCGAGCCCTGGTTGCCGGTGACGCGTACTTCGAGTTGGCCGTCGGCGCCCAAACCGACCAGACCGCGTTGGTATTCGGTGCGGCCCGCTTTCTTGCGAATGGCCTCGCTGCTGCGCGCGCGCAGCAGCGGTGGTGGCGCCTGGGTGCAGCCCATCATGCGCAGCAGGGCGGGGCGCACAAACGCGAGGAAGGTCACCATGACCGCCACCGGATTGCCCGGCAGGCCAAACAGCAGCGCTTCGTTGGGAAATATATTGCTCCTGATAAATGAGCTGCTAGCGATTTCTGCATATGCGCAAGAGCCATTTTTGACCCATATTTTGTCGCGTGGAATGCGCCCCACCGCCATTGGCCGGCCGGGGCGCATGGCAATGCGCCAGAACGCCACGTCGCCCAGCTCGCGCATCATGCTGCGCGTATGGTCGGCTTCGCCCACGCTCACGCCCCCGCTGGTGATGACGGCGTCGGCCTGGGCGGCAGCGCGCGCAAAGGCGTCCCGCAGCAGCGCGGGGTCGTCCCGCACCACGCCGAGGTCGATAGCCTCCACGCCAAGGCGCGTGAGCAGGCCGAACAGTGTGTAGCGATTGCTGTCGTACACGGCGCCCTCGCGCGGGGGCTCGCCCAGGCTCAGGATTTCGTCGCCGGTCGAGAAATACGCCACACGCAGGCGCCGCAGCACCTGCACCTGCGCCATGCCGAGACTGGCCAGCAGGCCGATTGCCGCGGGCGTGATGCGCTCGCCGGCTGCCAGCGCCCCGGCGCCCTGCATCAGGTCTTCGCCAGCCAAGCGCCGGTTGTCGCCAGCGCGCAGCAGGTCTGGCGCGATGTGGATGTGCTCGCCGTCGGCCTGTGTGAACTCCTGCGGCACCACGGTGTCCAGCCCCTCGGGCATGACCGCGCCGGTCATGATGCGCACGCATTCGCCGCTCTGCACGCTGCCGCGCCAGGCCGCACCCGCCAGGGCTGTGCCGACCACGCGCAGGCGCAGGCTCTGGCCGGGGCGCAGCGCGCTGCCGTCAAAGGCGTAGCCGTCCATGGCGGAGTTGTCGTGCGGCGGCACGCTCACGGGGGAAACCACGTCCGCAGCGAGCACGCGGCCGAGCGCGTCGCGCAGGGCGAGCGTTTCGCGCTCCTGCACCGGCTGCACCAGGCGCTGGAGAAACGCCGTCACCTGGGTACTGCTCATCGCCTGCGGGTCGTAGCCCTCCAGGCTGGCGGCGATCTGTTCGATGCTGGTCATGGCGCAGGCTCAGGTTGGGCTGCGCGATTCCAACGCTTGCAGCTCGGCGAGGGTGTTGGCGTTGAAGAAGGCGCTGGCGTCGTCGTCCGGCGCATCAAAGGGGACGATGGCACAGCGGTGCTGGCTGGTCCAGGCGTCGATCTTGCGCCCGCCGCCCTGGGTGAAGCGCACCAGGCTTTCCAGCAACCCGACCCGCAGCAGGCAGAACACCGGCTGCGGCCGCACCTGCAGGCTGCCGTCCTTGCCCGCTTCGGGCGCGGCAGCCATGGCGATATCGGCCTGTTCCTGCTCGGCCGCCTGCGCCAGGCGCTGGGCCAGGTCCAGTGGGAACAGCGGGGTGTCGCAGGGCACGGTGAGCAGCCAGGGTGTCTCGCAGCGCTCCAGCCCGGTGAGAAAACCCGAGAGTGGGCCGGAAAAGTCGCTGTCGCCATCGGGCCACACCGGCACGCCAAAAGACTCGTAGGCCGCCAGGTTGCGATTGGCGTTGACCATGGTCGCGCCGACCTGCATCTGCAGGCGCAGCAGCGTGTGCAGCGCCAGCGGCACGCCGCGAAACGCCTGCAGGCCTTTGTCTACCCCACCCATGCGTGAGCCGCGGCCGCCGGCGAGGATCAGGCCGGTGATGTCCTGGGTGTCAATCATTGCGGTTTGCCTGTGCGGCGGGGGCCGCGCAGGAGAAGAAGAGGAAAAGGGCCGGCGCGTTACCCACCGATGTAGCTCATTTCAACGCGGCGCGGCGCGGCGCCGTCTTGGCTGGCATCGGCGGGCAGGCTGGCGCGCAGCTCGGAGTAGCGGTCAGCCCGGCCTTGCCAGATGGCGGCGATGGCGTCGTTCAGGCTGGCGTCGCTGGCGCCGCCGCGCAGCAGCGCGCGCAGGTCGTAGCCCTGGCCGGCGAACAGGCACAAATACATGCGCCCCTCGGTGGAGAGGCGGGCGCGGTTGCAGGCGCCGCAGAACGCCTGGGTGACGCTGCTGATCACGCCCACCTCGCCAAGCAGCGTGTCATGGCGGCCAGCGGTGTCGGCGTAGCCCCAGCGCTCGGCGGTTTCGCCTGGCGCGCTGGGATCGAGCGGCACCAGCGGCAGCTCGGTGCGCAGCAGCGCGATGACGTCGCGGGACGGCAGCACTTCGTCCATGCGCCACCCGTTGGTGGCGCCGACGTCCATGTATTCAATGAAGCGCAGTGTGATGCCGGTGCCGCGAAAGTGGCGCGCCATAGGCAGAATTTCGTGCTCGTTGGTGCCGCGCTTGACCACCATGTTGACCTTCAGGCCCGAGAGGCCTGCTTCGCGCGCCGCGTCTATCCCTGCCAGCACTTCGGCCACCGGGAAGTCCACATCGTTCATGCGCCGGAACACGGCGTCGTCGAGCCCGTCGAGGCTGACGGTGACACGGTTCAGGCCCGCTTCCTTCAAGGCGTGTGCCTTGCGCGCCAGTAGCGAGCCATTGGTCGTCAGCGTGAGTTCAGGGGGCTGGCCATCGACCGTGCGCAGCGCGGCCAGTTGCGCCACCAGATCCTCAATGTCCTTGCGCAGCAGCGGCTCGCCGCCGGTGAGGCGAATCTTGCGCACGCCATGCGCCAGGAACGCGCGCGCCAGGCGGGTGATTTCCTCGAACGTGAGCAGCGCGCTGTGGGGCAGGTAAGCGTGTTCCTTGTCGAACACTTCCTTGGGCATGCAGTAGTTGCAGCGGAAGTTGCAGCGGTCGGTCACGCTGATGCGCAGGTCGCGCAGCGGCCTGTTCAAGGTGTCGACCAACCGGCCCGATGGCGCCGCGCCCGTGCCCGCCGGGACGGCAAGCGCCGCCACCCGGGCATCAACCAGAGGAATCACGCGTTCAGCCATGCCCCGATTTTGCCGCACACCCCGAATAGGGTCATTCGCGGTCGGCAAGATTCACACGCAGCGCGCCCCATCCACCTCGATGCAGACGCCGCTGATGAACGCCGCCTCGTCGCTGGCGAGGTACAAGGCGGCGTTGGCCACATCCAGCGCGGTCGAAAAGCGCCCCAGCGGAATGCTGGCGAGAAACTTCGCCCGGCGCGCCTCGTCCACCGGGCCCCCGGCGAATTCGGCGGCCAGGCCGGTGTCGGGGTTGAACACGGGGTTCAAGCAATTGACGCGGATGTTCTCCGGCCCGAGTTCTGCGGCCATGGATTTGCTGGTGGTGATCACCGCGCCCTTGGAGCCGTTGTACCAGGTCAGGCCCGGCCTGGGCCGCAGGCCCGCCGTGGAGGCGATGTTGATGAAACTGCCGCCACTCCTGGCCCCATCGGCCAGCGGCGGGTTGGCGCGCATGGCCGGCACGGCGTGGATGGCCGAGAGGTAGATGCTTTTCACGTTGATGGCGTAAACCTTGTCGAAGTCCTCCTCGCTTACTTCCAGCATGGGGCGGTTGCGGTGTGTCCAGCCGGCGTTGTTGACCAGCACGTCGAGCCGGCCATGGCGGTGCACGGCCTCGGCCACCAGGGCCTTCACATCGGCAGAGCAGGTCACGTCGGCGCGAAAGAACTGCGCCTCGCCACCGGCATCGCGGATGGCATGGGCCACGCGTTCGCCCGCATCGGCGTTGATGTCGTTGACGATGACGCGTGCGCCCTCGGCGGCCAGGCGCAGGGCAATGCCCTCGCCAATGCCGCTGCCGGCGCCGGTGACGATGATGGACTTCTGGGCGAGGCGCATGGGCGGGTCTTTCGTGAAAGTTCGAGGAACGGGGCGCAGGCCCGACGAGTGCCTATTCTGGCGCGAAGCCGGCGGGTGTGGTGGCTGTGCCGCGCACCGCTGCGACTTGATGCGGATCAGGTCGTTGGGTACCGCCTCGCAACACAATTCGGGCTTGGGGTCCAACCCGGGCCCGTTGGAGTCCGTTGTGATTGCGCATTCTTCCTGCCGCCGCTCTCGCCTTGCCACCCGCCGTGCCGTGGTGCAAACCCTGGCTGCTGCCTTGCTGCTTCCTGCCATGAGTGCAGCACAAGCGCAGATTGCAGTCTCCACGGCCATTAACCGCATCGCCCGCTACCGCGCCTTGTCGCAGCGCATTGCCAAGGCCTATGCGCAAATGCAACTGGCGGTGCTGCCCGATCAGGCGACCAGCGTCATGGCATCGGCCAGGAAGCTGGTGCGCTCGGGCTTTGACGACCTGGCGAGCGTGCCCTGGCCCGCAGACCTGGCGCAGCAGATCACCGAGGTCCACAAATCGGTGGATACGCTCGAAGCGCTGCTCGTCATGCCGCCCACCGTGCAGTCGGTGGCCGCCGTGGCGGCGCAGGCCGACCGCATGCTGGCCGTCGCCAACACGGCGACCGAGGCGTTCGAGAAATCGTCCAAAGCCTCCACCGCGAAACTGGTGAACCTTGCCGGTCGCCAGCGTGCGCTCTCGCAGCGCCTTGCCAAGAACTATTTTTTGCTGGCCTCCGGCGGCGATTTCAAAGGCGCGCGGGCGCAACTGGCAAGCGATGCGGACGAGTTTCACAAAGCCATGGCGACCTTGGCCTCAGCGCCGCTGTCCACCCCCGCCATTCGGGATGAACTGGCGCTGGGCGATGGGCAATGGCTGTTCTTCAGCGCGGCTCTGCAGCGCAAGGCCGATGCGCGCGGCCTGGCTGATGTAGCGACCACGAGCGAGCGCTTGCTGGAAGTGACCGACCGCCTTACGAATCTGTACGACGCGGCGCTCAAGCAAGTGCTGGGCTGAGGTGCTGGGCTGAAACGCTGGCGATACGCCCGACCGGCGCTGAAACGGCCATCAGCCGTGGCGAATGGCCACGGTCTTGAGCGTGGTGAAGCCATACAGCGCTTCAAATCCCTTCTCGCGCCCATAGCCCGACGACTTCACGCCGCCAAACGGCAGCTCCACCCCGCCGCCCGCTCCGTAGTTGTTGATGAACACCTGGCCGCATTGCAATCGCCGCGCCATGCGCAACTGGCGCGTGCCCTGCTGTGTCCATACGCCGGCGACCAGGCCGAAGCGCGTGCCATTGGCCAGCTGCACCGCGTGGTCCTCGTCGTCAAAGGGCATGGCACAGAGCACCGGCCCGAAGATTTCCTCTTGCGCCAGGCGGTGCTCCGGGGGAACATCGCGCAGCAAGGTGGGGGCCGCGTAGAAACCGCCCGGGGGCGCCTCGGGGGCCACGCTGCCCTGGGCCACGGTGGCAATACCGGCGGTGCGGGCATCTTCCAGGAAGCCCAGCACGCGTTCCTTCTGCGTGGCGCGGATCAAGGGGCCGACGTCGAGGTCCATGCTGGCCGGCCCGGCGCACAGGCCTGAAAACAGGGCGCCCAGGCGTTCGAGCAGCGGCTCGTACAGGCTGCGCTCGACCAGCAGGCGCGAACCGGCCGAGCAGGTCTGGCCTGCGTTCTGCACGATGGCGTTGACGATGGCCGGGAGCGCAGCGTCCAGGTTGGCGTCGGCAAAGACGATCTGCGGGCTCTTGCCGCCAAGCTCCAGGGTCACCGGGCAGTGGCGTTCGGCAGCGGCCTGGGCGATCAGCGTGCCGACGCTTGGGCTGCCGGTGAAGCTGATGTGGTCAATCCCGGCGTGGCGAGCCAGCGCGTCGCCGACCTCGTGCCCGTAGCCGGTGACGAGGTTGATCGCGCCGGGCGGAAACCCCACCTCGGCGGCCAGCTGCGCCACGCGCAAGAGCGACAGGCAGGCGTCCTCGGACGGTTTGACGACGCAGGTGTTGCCCGCTGCCAGCGCGCCACCCACGCTGCGGCCGAAAATCTGCATCGGGTAGTTCCATGGGATGACATGGCCCGTGACGCCATGCGCCTCGCGCCAGGTCAGGACGCTGGTACCTTCCTGGTAGGGCAGGGTCTCCCCGTGCAGCTTGTCGCAGGCGCCGGCGTAGAACTCGAAGTAGCGTGCCAGTGCCAGGACATCGGCGCGCGCCTGGCCCGTGGGCTTGCCGCAGTCGCGTTGCTCCAGCGCGGCGAGTTGGTCGCCATGCGCCGTGATGGCGTGGGAGAGCCGCATCAACAGCCGCCCGCGATCGGCCGGCGCCATCGGGCGCCACAGGGTTTCGAAGCAGTGGCGCGCCGCCTGTACGGCGCTGTCGATGTCGCTGGCGTTGCTGCGCTGGAGGTGGTCAAAGACCTGCCCGTCCGACGGATCAATGACGTCGAGCGTGCGACCGCTGGTCGAGGCAACCGCTTCGTTGGCGATGAAGTTGTTTTGCATGAAAAACATTGTGCGGCAAGCCTGTGTGCATTGCAAAAGTTTTTAAGCAAAATAAGCTTATGCCGCTTTTGTAGAAAGCCTTGTAAGCTATGAAAAAAATAGCATTCCAAATGCTGTACTTGCCTGCACGGGTGTCGCGGTACGACTACCATGTGGGTGCTGATGCGTCACACGGCGCGTCCTGCGTTTGCTGCCCTGTAGTGGGGTTTCTTTGTGTTCTGTTTGGAGTTTGAGCGTCATGACCGTGTTTTCGACCCGTCCGCCACAGGCCCTGCCCCTGTGCCTTGCCACTGCCCTTGTTCTGGGCGCCTCCGCCGCATCGGCGCAGGACGTTCAGGTGGTGAAAATCGCCCACGCTGGACCGGTTTCTGGCGGCATTGCCCACATTGGCAAGGACACCGAAAACGGCGTGCGCATGGCGGTTGATGACCTGAACGCCGAGAAACTCACCATCGGCGGGCACAAGATCCGTTTCGAGCTGATTGCCGAGGACGACGCGGGCGACCCGCGCCAGGCCACCGCCGTGGCACAAAAGCTGTGCGACCAGAAAGCCGCTGGCGTGGTCGGGCACCTGCAATCGGGCACGTCGATTCCCGCCGCCTCGGTGTACGCCAAGTGCGACCTGCCCAACATTACCGCCTCGGCTTCCAACCCCGATCTGACCAAACCCGGCTACCCGACCACGTTCCGCCTGATCGCCAACGACAACGCGCTCGGCGGCGCGCTGGCGCTGTATGCCGCCAACTACTACAAGCTCAAGAACGTCGCCATCATTGACGACCGCACGGCTTACGGCCAGGGTGTGGCTTCTGTTTTCAAGGCGACGGCCAAGCAAAAGGGCATGAACGTGGTGGCCGAGGAGTTCACCACCGACAAGGCAACCGATTTCATGGCGATCCTCACCAAGATCAAGAGCAAGAAGCCCGACGCCATCTTCTACGGTGGGCTCGATGCGCAGGCCGGCCCCATGCTGCGCCAGATGGAGCAGCTTGGCCTGACCAATGTGAAGTTCTTCGGCGGCGACGCGCTGTGCACGCCCAAGCTGCCCGAGCTGGCTGCCAAGGCCGCCACGCTGCGCAATGTGACCTGCGCCACGGGCGGCGCTTCGGTGGACAAAATGCAAGGCGGTGCCGACTGGAAGAAGCGCTACGACGCCAAGTTCCCCGGCCAGTTCCAGATCTACAGCCCCTACGCCTACGACGCCGCCATGGTGCTGGTCGACGCCATGAAGCGCGCCGACTCGGTCGACCCCAAGGTCTTCACGCCCTTCATTCACAAGGCGCAGTACCACGGTGTCACGGCCAACATTGCGTTCACGCCCAAGGGTGAGTTGACGGAACCTGCTGTCACGCTCTATACCTACCAGGACGGTTCGCGCGTCGCGCTGAACTAAGGTCTGCACAAGGCGCGCCATGTACCAGCCACCGCAGTTCCGTTCCACCGACCCGGCCCACGCGCGCGCCCTGATGCGTGCGCACCCACTGGCGAGCCTGGTGTCCACCGACGACAGCGGGTTTCCGGTGGTCTCGCACCTGCCGCTGCATCTGCGGGAGGTGGACGGTGAGCAGGGCGAAGCGCTGGTGCTTTTGGGCCACTGCGCGCGCGCCAACCCGCATTGGCGCTACCTTGCGGCGCGGCCGCAGGCGCTGGTGACGTTTCTGGGGCCGGGCGCCTACCTCTCGCCAGCGGTCTACCCCGACCGGGCGCGCGTGCCGAGCTGGAACTACCTGGCCGTGCATTGCCGCGTCGAGGCGATGCTGGTGGACGAGGCAGAGGGCAAGGACGCACTCCTCAAGGCGCTGATCGGCCAGCACGAGCCGCCCTATGCCGCGCAGTGGCGCGCCCTGGACGCGGACTACACCAGCAAGATGCTCAAGGCCATCGTCGGCTTCGAACTGCGCGTGACCGAGCTGCAATGCACGCTCAAGCTGAACCAGCACCGCCCCGAGTCGCACGCGGCGCTGCATGCGCGCTACCGCGCCGGTGATGCCGACGCCCAGGCGCTTGCCCAATGGATGGAAACGCTGGGGCTGGTTTCGGCACAGGAGAAATGACATGCGTGCTGGTCTGGGACTGGTCGCCTTGCTGGTGGCATTGGCACTGGTCGCATTGGTGGCTCGCAAGAGCCTGGACGCCACGCGCGTCGCTGTGCCGGCACTGCAGAGCGCTCCGGCCAGCGCTGCCTCCGCACCAGCGACGGTGCGCGACCAAAGCCAGCAGATTGAGCAGAACTACAAGAAGGCGCTGGAAAACGCGTTGAACCAACCGCGGCCTGAACCAGCGGAATGAATTTTAAGCAAAATTGGCCTCTAGCGCTTATGTAGTAAGCGCTGTAAGCTATGAATTAAGTAGCGTTTTGGGCTCTGACACACACTTCATGCAACTGGCGCTGGCCGAGGCACGCGCCGCTGCGGCCGCCGGCGAAGTGCCTGTGGGCGCCGTGCTGGTACGCGGCGGCGAAGTGGTGGCAACCGGCCGCAACGCGCCCCTGCAGGGCCACGATCCCACGGCACACGCCGAGATCGCCGCGCTGCGCGCTGGAGCGCAGGCGCTGGGCAACTACCGGCTGAGCGACTGCACGCTGTACGTCACGCTGGAACCCTGCGCCATGTGCAGCGGCGCCATGCTGCACGCCCGGCTGGCGCGTGTGGTGTTTGGCGCCGCCGACCCCAAAACGGGCGCCGCCGGTTCGGTGCTCGATCTGTTCGCCCACCCGCAGCTCAACCACCAGACGCAGCGTGTGGGCGGGGTGCTGGCGGAGGAATGCGGCGCCTTGCTCGCCTCCTTCTTCAAGGCCCGCCGCAGCGAGCAGCGCACGCGCGCCCTGGCTGCCCATCCGCTGCGCCAGGACGCGCTGCGCACGCCGGATGCCTGCTTTGCCGGCCTGCCGGGTTACCCATGGGAGCCCCATTACCTCAGCGATCTGCCCGCGCTGGCCGGCCTGCGCATGCACTACCTCGACGAAGGCCCGCAGAATGCACCGCTCACCTGGCTGTGCCTGCACGGCAACCCGGCCTGGAGCTACCTCTACCGGCACATGGTTCCCGTGTTCCTTGCCGCTGGCCACCGCGTGGTGGCACCCGATCTGATCGGTTTTGGCAAGAGCGACAAGCCCAAGAAAGACGCCTTTCACACCTTCGCATGGCACCGCCAGGTGCTGCTGGAGTTGATTGAGCGGCTTGACCTGCAGCGCTGTGTGCTGGTGGTGCAGGACTGGGGCGGCATTCTGGGCCTGACCTTGCCGATGGAAATGCCCGCGCGCTTTGTCGGTTTGCTGGCCATGAACACGCTGCTGGCGACGGGTGAGCAGGCGCTGCCCCCAGGTTTCGTGGCCTGGCGCGAGATGTGCGCGCAAAAGCCCCTGTTTGGTGTGGGCCGGCTGCTGGGCCGTGGCAACCCGCAGATGACCGAGGCGGAATGCGGCGCCTACGACGCACCGTTCCCGGATGCCGGCTACCGCGCCGCGCCGCGTGCCTTTCCGCCCATGGTGCCCGGCACCTTGGATGCGCCGGGCGCCGCTCTGTCACGGGCGGCACGTGATTTCTGGCAGAACGGCTGGACCTGTCGCAGCCTGATGTTTGTCGGCGCGCAAGACCCGGTGCTGGGCGTGCCCGCCATGCAGCGGCTGGCAGCGCAGGTGCGTGCTTGCCCTCCACCCGTGGTGCTGCCGCAGGCCGGACACTTCGTGCAGGAGCATGGCGGACCGATTGCGCGGCAGGCTGTGGAATACTTCGGGCAGCCCGGTCGTGCGGCCTGAAACCGCGGACCGCTGAACGTTTTACTTGCGCCTTGCCGCGCTTTTGCCTTGTCACACGATCACCACTCCCACACGCCCGGCGGCGACTGCGATTGCGGCCATACGCACGGCCCGCGCCACATCTATGTCTATTCACCGTCCAGCGCGGTGCGCGACAAGGCGGCGTTTCGCCGTGGTGTCAAGCGGCTGCAGGCGCTCGGCCACGAAGTGGAGGTCGACCGCGACGCCCTGGCGGTGCACACCCGCTTTGCCGGCGATGACGCCACGCGTATCACCGCCATTGCCCGCGCGGCTGCCAGCGGCGCTGATGTGGCGCTGGTCTCGCGCGGCGGCTATGGGCTGACCCGCATCCTGCCGGGCATCGACTACGCCGCAGTAGCCAAGGCGGTGGAAGGCGGCATGCGCTTTGTCGGTGTGAGCGACTTCACCGCCTTCCAGAGCGCGGTGCTGGCGCGTACCGGCGCCACCACTTGGGCCGGGCCTGCGCTGTGCCCCGATTTCGGCGTGGCAGGCGAGCCAGATGACATCATGGAGGCCTGCTTTGACGACCTGCTCACCGGTTATGGAGAAGGCGCGGGCTGGCGCCTGCCGTATCCACGCAGCCGCGTCGCCCGCGAGAGCACACCGGACTATGCGTTCGAGGTCCATGGCGCGCCGCTCTGGGGGGGGAACCTCGCTGTACTGGCCTCGCTGGTGGGCACGCCCTGGCTGCCGCAGGTCGACGGCGGTGTGCTGTTCCTGGAAGACGTCAACGAGCACCCCTACCGCATAGAGCGCCTGCTCACGCAACTGCTCTACGCGGGGGTGCTGGCGCGGCAAAAAGCGGTGCTGCTGGGCCAGTTCACCGGGATTCGCCTGGCGCCGCACGACAAGGGGTTCGGCATGGACAGCGTGGTTGAGTGGCTGCGCAGCCAGATCGATGCGCCGGTGCTGACGGGATTGCCCTACGGCCATGTGGCGACCAAGGTGTTGCTGCCCGTGGGGGCCAGGGTCGATCTGGCGGTGGAAGGGCGCGACGCCATGCTCGTCTGGGGGCACCAGCACTAGTGTCGTCAGCGAAGAGCGGTGGCTTAACGAATGGCTTAAACCACGCCGCCTTGCGTTGTCAGTGCCGCCGCGCCACTGTGTGTGACCAGCGCTGCTGCCCGCTGCGCCGCGTACAGGCCCAGGCGCACCATGGTGCGGTGGTTCATGTCCACGGTGACACTGGTGTGCGCCAGCGCCGACTGCACGCGCGGCTTGCCGGCTGCGGTGGGGTGAATCTGTGGTTCGTGGCAGTGCGCGCCGCTCGCGTCGAGCACGCTGGCCACCAGCGGCATATTGGGCTTGTCGCCTCGGCGCAGCACGATGGCGGTATCACCGTTGTCCAGGCGCACAAAGGTGCCGGGCGGGCACAGGCCCACGGTGCGGATCAGCATCAGGCCGACTTCGTCGTGCTGGTCGATCTCCTGGCCGACCAAGGCACGTACCGAATCGGTGGCGCTGCGCCCGGCGCGTGACTTGCGCGGGCTGATCATGGCGGCGTAGCGGTCGATGGTGCCCAGAATGCGGGTAAGGCGGTCCACTGGCGGCAACTGCGCCAGCAGCGTTGATGTGGGCAGATTGCCGTGGTGCTGGCCTACGATGTCAAGCCACAAGTCATTGCTGATGTCCAGCTGCTCGAGCAGGTCCTGGCTTTTGCGTGGGTGTTCGGCAATGGCCTGCCGCTGCGCGGGACTGGGCGCCTCGCGTTGCACCGCAAGTTCGTCCTGCATCTGTGTCATGCCGATGTTCATGGTGAGCGCGGCGCGCACCAGGGCATTGCGTTCGTGGTCGGGCAGGCTGAACTCGCGCGCCATGATGTGGCACAGCGTGCCGCAGACCAGCGCGTGCGAGGCGCTGTAGCCGACCGTCGAGGTCGAGGCGAGCTGGAACATCAGGTAGAGCGATGCATCGATGTCGTGCGCTACGAGTTCCTGTAGCCAGCGGTCGAACTGGCGCAGCTTGGCGCCGAAATCGTGCACATGGGTGGGCCTGGAGAGCAGCACCGACAGGGCGGATTCCAGATCTCCCCAGAGACTGAGCAAGTCCTCATACTCTTCGTCGTGGGGGTTGCGCGCCAGCGCCTCGGTTGCCATCAGCGCTTCTCTAGCACCATTTGCTGGGCGTTGCGCGTCATTTGCACTTCCGACAAAAAGCTGTTGCCCAGCAGCACAAAAGGCATGGGCTGCGGGGTGACGACAGCGTCAATGCCAAACAGCTCGATACCGCCCAGGCGCACCGAATCGAGCTTGACCAGCCAACCTTGTGCGGTACCGTTGGCCGTGCGTATGCCGACCATCCGGCCCTTGCGGAAATCGAGCCCCATGCGTTCGGCGTCGGCTTGGCCCATGGCAACCATTGAAGCGCCGGTATCGACCATGAACATCGCCGTGCGCCCATTGACCTGGCCTTGCTGCATATAGTGGCCTTGGCTGTCGGGCGCCAGCACCACGCGCTGGCTCGCGCCGCTCCCCCCGACGCTCACTGGGGCGCCCAGGCGCAGATTGCGCCGCTGGCCATCGACCTCGACCACCGCGCTGTCGCCGTTGACGGAGATCAGGGTGATGCCAAGGTAGTGCTCGCCGGGTGCCACCGCGTGCGGCGCGCTGCCCCCCACCACCAGCAAGGCCTTGCTGCCCAGTACGCCGGCCAGCACGGCATCGGCCGCTTGGGCCGTTGCCGCGACGCCGAGCGCAAGCCCCAGCGCCAGGCAGGCAGCGGCGAGGCGGGGCGTGGCTCGGGCCATGTCAGTCGCGAAAGTTGTTGAAGGTCAGCGGCATATCGGTGATCTCCTTGCGGATCAGTGCCATCGCTGCCTGCAGGTCGTCGCGCTTGGCGCCGGTGATGCGCACCTTCTCCTCCTGAATGGCCGCCTGCACCTTGAGCTTGCTGTCCTTCATCAGTCTTTGCAGCTTCTTGGCAAGTTCGCTCTCGATGCCGTTGCGCACCTTGATGACCTGTTTGACCTTGTCGCCGCCGACCTTCTGTGGTTTGCCGATATCGAGGAAGCGCACGTCCACGTTGCGCTTGGTCAGCTTGCCCCGCAGCAGGTCTTCCACCTGGGTGAGCTGGAATTCGGCGTCACCGAACATCGTGATTTCCTTGTCCTTCAGCTCCACGGCGGCCGATGTGCCTTTGAAATCGAAACGCGTGCCGATTTCCTTGGCCGCGTTCTCGACGGCGTTCTTCACTTCCACAAAATCGGCTTCACAAACGGTATCGAACGATGGCATGGCAGCAGGACTCCTCAAGAAAATGCGCCCGGATAGGGGGCAAATGCGACAATTCGCCCAATGTTAGTCGAGAAAAACTGCTCGCTTCAGCCCTACAACACCTTTGGCATCATGGCCCGTGCCGAAACACTGGTGCATGTGCGCTCGGTCAAGGATGTCCAGGAACTGCGAGCCTTCCCAGCGCTGGCCAGCCAGCCTTTGTTCATTTTGGGCGGTGGCAGCAATGTGGTGCTCACCGGCGATGTCCAGGGCGTGGTGGTCAAGGTGGAAATTCCTGGCCGGCGCCTCGTCGCGGAAACCTCAGATGCCTGGATCGTGGAGGTTGGCGCCGGAGAGAACTGGCACGACACGGTCGCGTGGACCCTGGCCCAGGGTTGGTACGGTCTAGAAAACCTGGCACTCATTCCCGGCACGGTGGGCGCTGCGCCCGTGCAGAACATCGGCGCCTACGGTGTCGAGCTGCAGGACCGCTTTGATTCGCTGGATGCCGTCGACCTGATTACTGGCGAGACTTTCACGCTGGACGCGGCGCAATGCGGCTTTGGCTACCGCGATTCGGTCTTCAAACACCCGCCTGCTGAAGCGGCACAAGCCGGCAGCCCGCCGCGCGGAATGGGCCTGGCGGGCCGCGCCGTCATCGTCCAGGTGCGTTTTCATCTGCCCAAGGTTTGGCGCCCTGAGCTGGGTTATGTGGAACTTGAGCGCCGCGCGCAGGAAGCTGGCGCGGTGCCGACCACGGCGCAGCAGATTTTTGACTGGGTGTGCGAGATCAGGCGCGCCAAGCTGCCCGACCCCGCCGTCATCGGCAATGCCGGCAGCTTTTTCAAGAACCCCACCGTCACGCCCGAGCAGTGCCAGGACATTATTGCCCGCGACCCGAAAATCGTGCACTACCCCCTGCCCGACGGCCGTATCAAGCTGGCTGCCGGCTGGTTGATCGACGCCTGCGGCTGGCGGGGCAAGACCGTGGGGATGGCGGCCGTCTATGAAAAGCAGGCGCTGGTGCTGGTCAACCGCGGCCACGGTGCCGACAGCGTGACCGGCGGGGAGGTGATGACGCTGGCCAAGGCCATACAGACCAGTGTGTACGAGCGTTTTGGCATCCGGCTGGAGCCGGAGCCGGTGGTGGTTTGATGCATTTTTTTGGGTGGCTGCCGGCGCCTCTTTGATGGGGTGGCGACGCAGACGAGCCTGCGAGCGGTGCTGCGCGAACGCATGGCCGCGGCGCTGTCCGATCCGCGTGGCACGCAAGAGGTGAATACAATCACCACCCGGCACTATCGCCACCACATGGGTTCCCTCGCCCCCATTCATCAAAAAGGAGTGCCATGAGCACCATCCAGGCAACGCCGACGCGCGTGCCGCTGTACCTGTCCCTCCTGGTGGCGTCCCACGTCGCCATCGTCATCGCCAGCAATTACCTGGTGCAACTGCCCATCACCCTGTTGGGCTTTCACAGCACTTGGGGGGCGTTCAGTTTCCCCTTCATTTTTCTGGCGACCGACCTGACCGTGCGCCTGATCGGCAAGACGCAGGCGCGCCGCGTGATCACCCGCGCCATGCTGCCCGCGCTGCTGGTCTCGTATGCCGTGGGTGTGCTGTTCCACCAAGGCCACTTCAATGGCTGGAGTGCCCTGGGCGACTTCAACACCTTCGTGTTTCGCATCGCATTCGCCAGCTTTGCTGCCTATGCACTCGGTCAGCTGCTCGATATCCAGGTGTTTGACCGCATCCGCCAGCGAAGCCGGGCCTGGTGGCTGGCGCCTGCGGCAGCCTCGGTGTTCGGCCAGGCACTGGACACGGCGGCCTTTTTCTCCATCGCCTTCTGGCACAGCCCCGATGCCTTCATGGCCGCGCACTGGGTTGAAATCGCCTGGGTCGATTACGCCATCAAGCTGGGCGTGAGCCTGCTGCTGTTCGTGCCCGCCTACGGTGTGGTGCTGGCCGCCATCGTGCGTTCCATCGGCCGTGCACCGGAGCCAGCCGCGGCGTGACAAAAGAAAACCGCCTGGCTTTGCAGGCAGGCGGTTTGCTATTTATTTGCTAGCTACTGGCGCTTATAGATAAAGCGCTAGAGGCCAATTTCTTACTTATTTTTTGGTGCTACCGCCGCCCAGCTGCGCCAGCGCGGCGTTGCCACCCAGCGACAGCAGGCCGGCGTTGGCGTAGATGCCGAGCTTGGCGCGCGTGTCCACGATGTCGAGGTTGCGCATGGTGAGCTGGCCGATGCGGTCTTGCGGCGAGAAAGGCGCGTCTTCCACCTTTTCCATCGACAGGCGCTCCGGGTGGTAGGTGAGGTTGGGGCTCTCGGTGTTGAGCAGCGAGTAGTCGTTGCCGCGGCGCAATTCCAGCGTCACGCTGCCGGTGACGGCGCGCGCGATCCAGCGCTGGGCACTCTCGCGCAGCATGATGGCCTGCGGGTCGAACCAGCGGCCCTGGTACAAGAGGCGCCCGAGTTTCAGGCCGTTCATGCGGTACTGCTCGATGGTGTCCTCATTGTGGATGCCGGTCACCAGGCGCTCGTAGGCGATGTGCAGCAGCGCCAGGCCGGGGGCTTCGTAGATGCCGCGGCTCTTGGCTTCGATGATGCGGTTCTCGATCTGGTCGCTCATGCCCAGGCCGTGGCGGCCGCCGATGCGGTTGGCTTCCAGGATGAGCTCGACGGGGTCGTTAAATTCGACGCCGTTGAGCGCCACGGGCTGACCTTCTTCAAACCGCACCGTGACTTCTTCCGCCTTGACGGCCACGTCTTCCTTCCAGAAGGCCACGCCCATGATGGGGTTGACGATGCGAATGCCGCTGTTCAAAAACTCCAGGTCCTTGGCCTCGTGCGTGGCGCCGAGCATGTTGCTGTCGGTGCTGTAGGCCTTCTCGGCGCTCATCTTGTAGCCAAAGCCGTGCTGCGTCATGAAGGCCGACATTTCGGCGCGGCCGCCCAGTTCGTCAATGAACAGCTGGTCGAGCCAGGGCTTGTAGATCTTGAGCGAGGGGTTGGTGAGCAGGCCGTAGCGGTAGAAACGCTCGATGTCGTTGCCCTTGAAGGTGCTGCCGTCGCCCCAGATGTTGACGTCGTCTTCCTTCATGGCGGCCACCAGCATGGTGCCGGTGACGGCCCGGCCCAGCGGCGTGGTGTTGAAGTAGGTCAGGCCACCGGTGCTGATGTGGAACGCGCCGCATTGCAGCGCGGCAATGCCTTCGTGGGCCAGTTGCGTGCGGCAGTCGATCAGGCGCGCCTTTTCGGCGCCGTATTCCATGGCCTTGCGCGGAATGGCGCCGTAGTCGGCCTCGTCGGGCTGGCCCAGGTTGGCGGTGTAGGCATAGGGCAGGGCGCCCTTCTGCTTCATCCACAGCAGGGCGGCGCTGGTGTCCAGGCCGCCGGAAAATGCGATGCCGACCTTCTGGCCGAGCGGGAGGTGTTGGAGGATGGTGGCCATGGTTCAGCCGAAGTGGCAGATGTAGTGGTAGGCGCCTGTGACGCGGATGTCGAACTGGCTGTTGCCGGGCACGCTGAAACGTTCACCTGCGCCAGATGCCACCCAGGTGTCGCTGCCGGCGAGGCGGTACTCGCAGGAGCCGCCAACGCCTTCCATGGTTTCCGGCGCACCGGTTTTAAAGGTCAGCGTGGCGGGCAGGATCACGCCCACCGATTTCTTTGTTCCATCAGGGAATGTGATGCCGTGGCTGACGCATTTGCCATCGAAATACACGCTGGCCTGGGTGGTGACGGACACGCCGTCGATCTTTTCGGTGGTCATGGTGGTACAGAACGCTGGGGGAGTGAGCTTGAGACCGGGAGATTTTAGGCCAGCCCTGTCTGCCTCATGGGCCCGCCGCTCGCGCGCACGGTAGGCCATGAAAAAAGGCCCCGAAGGGCCTGGTGGTCTGCCGCTTAGCGCCAATGGGAGCGCGGCGGTGGATAGGGATAGTAGGGGCGTGGGCTCTCGTAGCCGTAATCAATGATCGTCACGCCAGGCGTTACCACAGGCTGCGGCGGCATGGGGGCCGTGGCGTACGGCGAGGTGACCACCCCATTCTCGCTGTAGCCGCTGTCGTCGTAGCGCTGGTCGTAGGCTGGTTGCTGCGGTTGTACGCTCAGGGCGATATAGCGGCCCGGGTCGGTTTGGGTGCGCGTGGTGTAGCGCTTGCCGGCGTATTCATAGACCACGTCGTAGCCTGCGGTGCGGTTTTCGTAGGACATTTGGGTGCCGCAGCGCTGCACGTTCTGGTACTCGGGCCGGCCATTGCCTTCGATCTGGTTGCCCAGCAGGGCGCCGCCAATCACGCCAATCGCCGTGGCAGCGGCGCGCCCGCTGCCTCCACCGATGGCGTTGCCGGCTGCGCCGCCAGCGATGGCGCCCAGCACCGCGCCGCCGCCGCTGGTTTGCGGCCCCGTGTACACCGTCTCGTTCCCGCACACCTGCCGCGGCACGGCGACCTGTTCAATAATGGGCGTGACCGACAGCACGCGGCCGCGTTCCTGTGCGACGGCCATGGCCGATGCACTGGCAATCAGCGAAAACAGCAAAATTTTCTTCATGGTGATCCCCTTTCAAAAGCGCCTATACAACGCGCCAAGGTGAAGGAAAGTTTATCCAGCGGCCGTGAATGGCGATGACGTGCGCCGTAAATCTGCGTAAAGAAGTGTGCGCAATCAGGCGCCCGGCGGGCTTTCGCTGCGCGGCTCCCAGTCTGTGGGGTTAAACCCCGTGGTGATGTCGCCGTTCGGCCATTCGACCACAGGCCTGCGGATGGCGCTGGGATGCGCCAGCAGCAGTGCCTGCGCCTGTGCATCGCCCGTCACGGCTGCCTGCGCGGCGGGGGCCAACTGGCGCCAGGTGGTTCCCTTGCGGTTGACAAGCTCCTTGTGGCCCAGCGCCTGAAGCCAGCGCGCCAGCGCGTCTTGCGGCACGCCGGACTTCTTGAAGTCGTGGAACTCGTAGGGCACGCCCCGGCCAGACAGCCAGGCGCGTGCCTTGCGCACGGTGCCGCAGTTGGAGAGGCCGTAAAGCACAGGGTTTTTCATGCAGCCATCATGGCCCAAACCGCGACTCGGAGGACAATCGCGCCCCGTATGCCAGCAACCCCACCTCTTACCCTTCAGGATTGGCTCGCCCACTGCGAGCGCATCCATCCGCAGCAGATCGACCTGGGCCTGGAGCGCGTGCGCGCAGTGGCCGAGCGACTCAATCTGCATTTTGATTGCCCCGTGATTACCGTCGCCGGGACCAATGGCAAGGGGTCGACCTGCGCCATGATCGAGGCGGTGGCGCTCCAGGCCGGCTACCGCACCGGCGTGTACACCTCGCCGCACCTGGTGCATTTCGAAGAGCGCTGCCGCATTCATGGCGAAGCGGTAAGCGCTTCTGAGTTAATAGCAAACTTTGAAGCCGTAGAGAGCGCCAGAGGCCAAAATGGCCAAGAAATCTCGCTCAGTTACTTTGAATTCACGACGCTGGCCATCCTGCGCCTGATGAGTCTGGCAAAGCTGGACCTCGCCATCCTGGAAGTCGGGCTGGGTGGCCGGCTTGATGCGACGAACATCGTGGACGCCGATTGCGCGGTCATTACCAGCATCGACATCGACCACACCGAGTACCTCGGGCCTGACCGTGAAAGCATCGGGCGTGAGAAGGCGGGCATCATGCGCACCGGCAGCCCGGCCATCGTCTGCGACCCGATGCCGCCGCAGAGCGTGGTGGACCATGCACGCGAAATTGGCGCTGACCTCTGGCGTTTCGGTCATGATTTCAACTTTTCCGGTGACAAACAGCAATGGAACTGGGCCGGCCGGGGTCGCCGCTATGCCGGCATGGCCTATCCGTCACTGCGCGGCGCCAACCAGCTGGTCAACGCCTCAGGCGCACTGGCGGCGCTTGACGCGCTGCGCGATCGGATTCCAGTGACGGCGCAGGCCGTGCGCAATGGTCTGGGCATGGTCGAGCTGGCTGGGCGGTTCCAGATCGTGCCCGGCGAGCCGACGCTGGTGCTGGACGTGGCGCACAACCCGCATGCGGTCGCGGCGCTCACGGCCAACCTGGATGCGATGCGCTTTCATCCGACGACGCACGTCGTCTTCGGTGCCATGGCGGACAAAGACATCAAAGGCATGCTGGCGAGAATTGGCCTCTTGGTGGACCGCTGGTATTTCACCGATTTGCCCACTGCGCGTGCTGCCAGCGCCGCCGATCTCGCGCAACTCTGGGAAAGCCTGGCGGCCGGTTTGAGCAGACGAAAGGGCATCCCGGTGAGCCTGCACGCAACGCCCCAGGAGGCGCTTGATGCGGCGGTGGCCGCGGCGGGTGCCGCTGATAGAATCGTCGTTTTTGGCTCTTTCTACACGGTAGGCGGTGTCCTGGAGCATGGCACGCCCAAGTTGCAGGCCAAGCACCTTGGCTGGAGCACCAGCAAAAGCGGTGTAAGCAAGCCTTAGTTTTCTACCCATTCATGGCATTTTTCAAGATTCGCTGGCCCGGGCAACAAGCTGCAGAGGGCAAGCCTGCCAAGGTTGCACGGGCAGTGCGCGGCGAAACCGTGGAAGTCATGCGTCGGCGTGCGCGGCACCGCTTGATCGGCGCCGCCTTGCTGGTACTGCTCGGGGTGGTGGGTTTTCCGCTGATCTTTGACACCCAGCCGCGTCCCATTCCGGTGGACACCCGCATTGAAATCCCCGACCGCGACAAGGTGGCGCCCCTGGTGGTGCCTGCCGTGGAGCCTGCGGTGGTAACGGCGCCCGCGGCAAGCACCGAGGCTGCGCCCGTGGTGGCTGCGCGTGCGCCAGAACCCGTGGCCAAAGTCGCCAAGCCCGCAGTCGACAAGCCCGCTCCAGAGCATGCGGTTGTGCCTGCCCCTGTGCACAAGGATGCCAGCAAACCTGCCTTTACCGAGGCCAAGCCGCAGGCCGTCGCGAACAAGAGCGAGACCAGGAGTGCGGCCAAGAGCGGGTCCCGCGGCGAAGCCAGAACCGAGCCACCCGCAGTGGTGGTTCATTCACCCGCGCCCCCAGTGGCGTCCGCCAACGAGGCCGATCGGGCGCGTGCACTGCTTGAAGGGCGCTCAGGCAAAGTGGCCGCCGCCACGCTGGCGGCAACGCCGACGGCTGCGGCTGGCGGCGATCGCTTTATCGTGCAAGTCGGCGCATTTTCTGACGAAGCCAAGGCGCGCGAAGCGCGGCAAAAGCTCGAGCGGGCAGGCATCACGACCTATACGCAGGCGGTGCAGACCAAAGACGGAATGCGCACCCGTGTGCGTGTGGGACCGTTCCAGGGGCGTGAGCAAGCCGAGAAGGCTTCGGCAAAGATCAAGGCCCTTGGCTTGCCAGCTGCGATTCTCACCTTGTGAGCCGCGTGCCAGAAAAAATGCCCGACGCGTCCTCGCTGCAACTGGCGGCACTCGACTGGGTCCTGCTGGCGGTGGTGTTTGCCTCTTTATTGTTGGGTGCGTGGCGCGGGCTGGTATACGAAGTGCTTTCCCTTCTGGCTTGGGTGGCGGCATTTTTGGTTGCCCAGTGGTTCGCGGCAGCGGCGGCGGCCCTTTTGCCTATGGGCGAGGCAGCTGAGCCGGTTCGTTATGCGGCGGGCTTCGTCCTTGTGTTTATCGCTACGCTGTTTGCGTGCAGCCTGGTGGCCTGGTTGGCAAAGAAGCTGATAGAAGCGGTTGGGCTGCGGCCGGTGGATCGGGTGTTGGGCGCCGTTTTTGGCGTGGTGCGCGCCGGGGTGCTGGTGCTGGTGCTGGGCGTAGTGGCGCAATTGACCCCCATAGGGTCTGCCACTTGGTGGACCGAGTCGCTCAGCGGGCCGCGCATCGCGAGCGTGCTTCAGGGTTTGCGCCCTGCATTGCCCGAAAAATTCGGCTCCATGCTGCCGGCCTGAGTCATGGCCGGGTCATGCTATTTTTGAAGACTGGCATCGCCAGTCCCTTCGGTGCAATGCGGGTCATGGCCTGCGAATGGATGGAATCAGTATGTGTGGAATTGTGGGTGTGGTCAGTGGAGCGCCCGTTAACCAATTGATCTACGACGCGCTGCTGCTGCTCCAGCACCGGGGTCAGGATGCAGCGGGTATCGTGACGCAGGAGGAGCGCAAGTTCTTCATGCACAAGGCCAAGGGCATGGTGCGCGACGTGTTTCGCACGCGCAACATGCGCGCGTTGCCCGGCAATTCGGGCCTGGGCCAGGTGCGGTACCCCACTGCAGGCAATGCCTTCAGCGAAGAGGAGGCGCAGCCGTTTTATGTCAACGCTCCCTTTGGCATCGTGCTGGTGCACAACGGCAACCTGACCAACGCCACGGCCCTGCGAGCGGAGCTTTTTTCCACCGACCACCGCCACACCAATACCGATAGCGACTCCGAGGTCTTGCTCAACGTGTTCGCTCATGAGCTAGAGCGCGCGACGCGTGGCATACCCTTGCAACCCGACGATGTGTTCAAGGCCGTGCGGGCGGTGCACAAGCGCATTCGCGGCTCGTACGCGGTGATCGCCCTGATTGCGGGCCATGGCCTGGTGGCTTTTCGCGACCCGTACGGCATTCGACCGCTCGCGATGGGGCGCAGCCCGGACGGCGCCATCATGTTGGCCAGCGAGTCCGTCGCTATCGAGGGGACAGGACACCAATTCGAGCGCGACGTGGCGCCCGGCGAAGCGCTCTTCATTGATTTGGCTGGCAAGGTGCATGCCCAGCAGTGTGCCGATGCGCCGCAGCACTTTCCTTGTGTGTTCGAGTATGTCTACCTTGCCCGGCCCGATTCCGTGCTCGACGGCATTTCGGTGTACCAGGCGCGGCTTAATCTGGGCGCTTCGCTGGCCACGCGGGTCGTCTCGACGGTGCCGCCCAGTGAAATTGACGTGATCATTCCAATTCCGGAGTCGAGCCGCCCAAGCGCGACGCAGCTCGCGCATCTGCTGGGGGTGCCGTACCGCGAGGGTTTTGTGAAAAATCGGTATGTGGGCCGCACCTTCATCATGCCCGGCCAGGAAGTGCGCAAGAAATCGGTGCGGCAAAAGCTCAATGTGATCGCCAGCGAGTTCAAGGGCCGCAATGTGCTGTTGGTGGATGACTCCATCGTACGTGGCACCACCAGCCGGGAAATCGTGCAAATGGCGCGCGAAGCCGGTGCACGCAAGGTGTACCTTGCCAGCGCGGCGCCACCGGTGCGCTATCCCAACGTGTATGGCATCGATATGCCCACCAGCGACGAGCTGGTGGCCCATGGTCGCACCGTTGAAGAAATTCGCGCACTGATCGGTTGCGATGCGCTGATCTACCAGGATGTAGACGCCATGAAAAAGGCGGTGGGTGCGGGCAACCCTGCTTTGTCGGGTTTCGATGCCTCCTGCTTCGATGGCATTTACGTGACGGGTGACATCGGTCCCGACGATATTGCGCGCCTCAATGCGGGTCGCAAGGGTGTTGGGGCCGAAGAGGAAGAAGACGCCTCGCGTCTGGCCCTGCCCAACGCAGCGGCCGCGTAATGCATTGTGTCCAATGAAAGAAAGAGTTTGATGACGGCATCCGATAGCACTGGCCTGCACCCTGACACCCTGGCGGTTCGCCAGGCCGTGCCGCGCAGCCAGTATGGCGAGCACTCCGAAGCGCTGTATCTGAGCAGCAGCTTTGTCCAGCCTGACGCCGAAACGGCGGCACGGCGCTTTGCCGGTGAGGAAGCGGGCTACACCTATACCCGCACCGCCAATCCCACGGTGACCAGTTTCGAGCAGCGGCTGGCGGCGATGGAGGGCACCGAGGCGGCCATCGCTACCGCCAGCGGCATGTCGGCCATCCTGCTGATGTGCCTGGCACTGCTCAAGGCGGGCGACCATGTGGTGTGCTCTCAGTCGATGTTCGGCTCGACCATGAAGCTCATCGCGGGCGAGTTCTCGCGTTTCGGCGTGCAATCGAGTTTTGTCCCGCAGACCGATGTGGCGGCTTGGCGCGCAGCGATACGACCGGAGACGCGGCTGCTGTTTGCTGAAACCCCGACCAACCCGCTGACCGAGCTGTGCGACATCCGCGCGCTGGCCGATTTGGCGCACGAAGCGGGCGTGCTGCTGGCGGTGGACAACTGTTTTGCTTCGCCAGCGCTGCAAAAGCCAGCGGCACTGGGCGCAGACCTGGTCATTCATTCGGGCACCAAGTTCCTCGACGGTCAGGGCAGGGTGATGGCGGGTGCCGTGTGTGGTCCGCGCGTACTTATCGAAGACAAGCTCGCGCCTTTGATTCGCACGGCCGGTATGAACCTTTCACCTTTTAACGCCTGGGTGGTGTTGAAGGGGTTGGAGACGCTCTCCATTCGCATGCAGGCGCAAGGCGCCAATGCGCTGGCGCTGGCGCAATGGCTGGAAGCGCACCCGTCGGTGCAGCGCACGTTTTATCCTGGCTTGGCTTCGCATCCGCAGCACGAACTCGCCATGCGCCAGCAATCGGGCCAGGGTGGTGCGGTGGTGTCGTTTGTGGTGGGCGGCAAGGATGCAGTTGCGGCGCGGGCCAGGGCCTTTCAGGTCATTGACAGCACCCGCATCTGCAGCATCACGGCCAACCTGGGCGATACCAAGACCACGATTACCCACCCGGCGAGCACCTCGCATGGCCGCCTGACCGATGCGCAGCGCGATGCTGCCGGCATCGGCCAGGGGCTCATCCGCCTTGCCGTTGGCCTGGAACATATTGACGATTTGAAGGCCGACCTCGCGCGCGGCCTGGACATGCTGAAATGAACGATTCACAAAACTCTGTTGCGGCACGGCGCGTGCGCACCCGCTTTGCACCGTCGCCGACGGGGTTCATTCATTTGGGAAATATCCGCTCGGCCCTCTACCCCTGGGCATTTGCACGCGCCACTGGTGGCGATTTCATCCTCCGTATCGAAGACACGGACGTCGAACGCTCGACACAGGCGGCCGTCGATGTGATTTTGGAAAGTCTTGAGTGGTTGGGCATGCAGCCGGATGAAGGCCCGTTCTACCAAATGCAGCGCATGGATCGCTACCGCGAGGTGCTCGAGCAGCTCAAGGCGGGTGGCCATGTCTACCCGTGCTACATGTCGATGCAAGAGCTCGACGCCCTGCGCGAGCAGCAGATGGCGAACAAGGAAAAACCGCGCTACAACGGCTTGTGGCGCCCTGAGCCGGGCAAGCAGTTGCCGCCCATCCCCGAAGGCGTGCAACCCGTGCTGCGTTTTCGCAACCCGCAGGGTGGGGTGGTCGCGTGGGACGACAAGGTCAAGGGCCGGATTGAAATCCGCAACGACGAGCTCGACGACCTGGTGATTGCCCGGCCTGACGGCACCCCCACCTACAACTTTTGCGTGGTGGTGGACGATATCGACATGGCCATCACGCACGTCATTCGTGGCGACGACCATGTGAACAACACCCCGCGCCAGATCAACATCTTCCTGGCCCTGGGGGCACAGCCTCCGGTGTATGCGCACCTGCCGACCGTGCTCAATGAACAGGGCGAGAAGATGAGCAAGCGCAACGGTGCCAAGCCCGTGACGCAATACCGCGACGAAGGCTATCTGGCCGACGCCATGATCAATTACCTGGCACGTTTGGGCTGGAGCCATGGCGACGATGAAATCTTCAGCCGCCAGCAATTTGTGGAGTGGTTCAATCTGGACCATCTGGGGCGCAGCGCTGCGCAATTCGACGAAGCCAAGCTGCGCTGGGTGAATTCCCAGCACCTCAAGGCAATGGAGGACGGAGCACTGGCCCAATTGGTTGCGCCGCAACTGGCAAAGCGCGGGTTCGCCGCGTGTGATGCAACCCAACTGCGCGCCGTGTGTGCGTTGTTCAAGGACCGCTGCGACACCACCGTCGCGTTGACCGATTGGGCAGAGCGCCTGCTGGGCGAGAGCGTCCCCGAGGCGGCGCAGGAGCGCGCAGAGCATGTCACGGCAGCGGTGGTGCCGGCATTGGATACGCTGGCCAAGGCGCTTGCCGAATGCCCTTGGGAGCGGCCAGCCATTGCTGCGGCCATCAAGAAGACCCTCGCCGAGCATGGACTGAAAATGCCGCAGCTCGCAATGCCGGTTCGCGTGCTGGTGGCGGGGACGGCGCACACGCCTTCGGTGGACGCCCTGCTTGAACTGATGGGGCGAGAAAAAGTTCTCGCTCGGCTCGGTAAGCGCTAAAAAAGCTGTCTATAATTCAAGGCTCAGGTGATTGTCGCAAAACATGTTTTGTGGCTGTCCAGGGGGGTATAGCTCAGCTGGGAGAGCGCTTGCATGGCATGCAAGAGGTCATCGGTTCGATCCCGTTTACCTCCACCAAAATTTGTCGGTTTGTTGGTATCGGTTAGTTCCAAGGTTTTGACCCCATCGTCTAGAGGCCTAGGACATCACCCTTTCACGGTGAGTACCGGGGTTCGAATCCCCGTGGGGTCGCCAAGTTGTAGCGCTTGGCTTGTGTGAATTTCGGTTCAGACAAGCGAAAGCTGCCTGCCAGGAGTGGTAGTTCAGTTGGTTAGAATACCGGCCTGTCACGCCGGGGGTCGCGGGTTCGAGTCCCGTCCACTCCGCCAGTTTGAAACCCTTGCAGGTCGCAGGATGTGCAAGGGTTTTTCTTTGACCTGAAGCCAGGGATGCAAGGAATTTTGGGGGTATAGCTCAGCTGGGAGAGCGCTTGCATGGCATGCAAGAGGTCATCGGTTCGATCCCGTTTACCTCCACCAAAATTTGTCGGTTTGTTGGTATCGGTTAGTTCCAAGGTTTTGACCCCATCGTCTAGAGGCCTAGGACATCACCCTTTCACGGTGAGTACCGGGGTTCGAATCCCCGTGGGGTCGCCAAGTTGTAGCGCTTGGCTTGTGTGAATTTCGGTTCAGACAAGCGAAAGCTGCCTGCCAGGAGTGGTAGTTCAGTTGGTTAGAATACCGGCCTGTCACGCCGGGGGTCGCGGGTTCGAGTCCCGTCCACTCCGCCAGTTTTTAAAAGCCGCCAGTTGCAAAATTGGCGGCTTTTTTGCTGCTCTGAACCGTTGTGCCTGCGAGTATGCTTGCCAGCATGCCGCTTTTGTTTGATTCGTTCTGGCGCGCCATGGCCTACTGTGCGCGGCCGCGCGTACTTTTTCTCTCGTTTTTCCCCCTGCTGCTTTTGGGTGCCGCGGCCTTGCTGCTGGGCCACTTCTATTGGGACGCGGCAGTGGCAGCCGTAGCCGTATGGATCAACTCCTCGGGCTTGATGGGAAGTTTCTGGAGTTGGTTGAGCGCCTGGGGGACGGGAAATCTGGCATCCATGGTGGCGCCCTTGATTGTGCTGGCCGTGGCGATGCCTGTGGTCGTGGTGTTGTCGCTGCTGGTGGTGGCTACCATGATGACGCCTGCGTTGGTCCGCTTGGTGGCACAGCGCCGTTTTCCGGAACTCGAGCGCAAACATGGAGCTTCTTTTCTGCGGAGCATGGTCTGGTCGGTCTCGTCCATGGCGCTGGCGCTCCTGGCGCTGTTTGCGTCCATGCCGCTGTGGTTGATCCCGCCACTGGTGCTGGTGTTGCCGCCGTTGATCTGGGGATGGTTGACGTACCGTGTGATGGCATTCGACGCGCTGGCGGAGCATGCTGATCGCGAGGAGCGCATGCTGATCCTGCAACGCCATCGCCTTCCTTTGCTGCTAATCGGGTTGGTCAGTGGCTACCTGGGGGCCGCTCCGGCGATTGTCTGGGCCTCGGGGGTGGTGTTTGCGGCTGCGTTTGTCGTACTCATTCCGGTGGGCATCTGGATATACACCCTGGTGTTTGCGTTTTCGTCCTTATGGTTTACCCATTACTGTCTGGCGGCGCTGAAGATCATCCGAGGTGCTGGTGCGCCCCCGAGGCCCGGTGCTGCAGAACTCCCTGTCTCCATTCCCTCTCGACCATGATTCCCCAGTTTGGCCTGATCGTCATTGGCGATGAAATTCTGTCCGGCAAGCGCGTCGACAAGCATCTGAGCAAAGTCATCGAACTTCTCAGGGAGCGCGGCCTGGGCCTCTCGTGGTCCGAATATGTGGGAGACGATGCGCCGCGCATTACGGCCACGCTGCAGCGTGCGTTTGCGTCTGGTGATGTGGTCTTTTGCACCGGTGGCATTGGTGCAACGCCAGACGACCATACCCGCGACTGTGCGGCGCAGGCGCTCGGTGTGCCAACCGTATTGCACCCACAAGCGCGTGAACATATTGAAGCGCGCATGCGCCAAATGGCAGCGGAGAAGGGGGAGCCGTATGAACCTGGTCGCGCCGACAACCAGCAACGGCTGCAGATGGGCAAGTTCCCACAAGGAGCCTCCATCATTCCCAACCCCTACAACCAGATTCCAGGTTTTTTTTGTTCGCCGCATGGCTCGGCAGGAGCGGTATATTTCGTTCCAGGTTTTCCGGTCATGGCGTGGCCCATGCTCGCCTGGGTGCTGGACACCTTTTATGGGCACTATTTTCACCAAGCCGCGCGAACCGAGCGTTCCGTGGTGGTTTTCGACAGCCAGGAAGCGCTGCTCACGCCGTTGATGGAAGCCCTGGAGCGCTCGCACCCCGGCATTGCGGTGTTCAGTCTGCCCAGTGTGGACCATCCCGTCTATGGGCGCCATATTGAGCTAGGTGTCAAAGGAGATGAGGCACTCGTGCCGCCCGCCTGGGACGCTTTGTTGGCTGGATTGCACCAATTTGGCGCGAAACTTGGCCCCGAAATGGTGCGTGCTGGTTAATTGGGCGCAATCGTGGCTCTTTGCACCAAATTGAAGCGATGGGGCTGTCGCGAAAATGCTCTTCCTTTGTAGAGCAGCAACCCTGCGCTGGCACATAAACTGCTTTTCTTTTTAAAACCTTTTCTTAACCGCGATTTACCCAGGAGATTCGGATGGCCAAGACCGTTGCAGACGTGATGAAGATGGTGAAGGAGAACGAAGTCAAGTTCGTCGACTTCCGGTTTACGGACACCCGGGGCAAACAGCACCACACCACGGTTCCGGTGTCGCATTTCGACGAAGACAAGTTTGCTTCAGGGCATGCATTCGATGGTTCCTCCATTGCCGGCTGGAAGGGCATCGAGGCTTCGGATATGCAACTGATTCCCGATCCCAATTCAGCGAACATTGATCCGTTCTTCGAAGAAACCACCTTGATCATGACCTGCGACGTGATCGAGCCCAGCGATGGCAAGGCCTATGACCGCGACCCACGCTCGATTGCCAAGCGTGCCGAGGCCTACCTGAAGGCTTCTGGTCTGGGCGATACGGCTTTCTTCGGTCCCGAACCAGAATTTTTCATTTTTGACGGCGTGCGCTGGAGCAATGAACCCGGCAACGTCAGTGTTGAGATTGAAGAATACGAAGCCCCGTGGAACAGTGGAGCCAAGCTCGAAGGCGGCAACCGCGGCCACCGCCCCACGGTCAAGGGCGGCTACTTCCCCGTTCCTCCCGTTGACAGCACGCACGACATGCGTGCCGAAATGGCTTTGATCCTCGAATCCGTGGGCATTCCGGTTGAGGTGTTCCACCACGAAGTGGCAGGTGCCGGCCAGAACGAGATTGGCACACGCTTTAGCACTCTGGTGGAGCGGGCCGACTGGACACAACTGCAAAAATACGTGGTCCACAACGTGGCCAACGCCTATGGCAAGACCGCCACCTTCATGCCCAAGCCTTATGCCGGCGACAACGGTTCAGGCATGCACGTGCACCAGTCCGTGTGGAAAGACGGCAAGAACCTGTTTGCGGGCGACGGCTACGCTGGTCTGTCGGACTTCGCGCTGTACTACATCGGCGGCATCATCAAGCACGCACGTGCCCTGAACGCCATTACGAATCCTGGCACGAACAGCTACAAGCGTCTGGTGCCGCACTTTGAGGCACCGGTGAAGCTGGCGTATTCGGCCAAGAACCGCTCCGCTTCGATCCGTATCCCCTATGTGGCCAACCCCAAGGGCCGCCGTGTGGAGGCGCGCTTCCCCGATCCACTGATGAACCCCTACCTGGGTTTCGCCGCTCTGCTGATGGCCGGCCTCGATGGTGTGGAGAACAAGATTCATCCGGGCGAAGCCGCCACCAAGGATCTCTACCACCTGCCGCCAGAAGAAGACAAGCTGGTGCCCACCGTGTGCCACAGCCTGGACCAGGCGCTCGAAGCGCTGGATGCCGACCGTGCTTTCCTGACCAAGGGCGGGGTCTTCAGCGATGCCATGCTGGACGCGTACATCGAGCTCAAGATGGGCGAAGTGACGCGCTTCCGCCAAGCCGTGCACCCCGTCGAGTTCGATATGTACTACTCGCTGTAAGCTGGTACAGCCAGTCTGCAATGCACCCTGGGGCGGCTTCGGCCGCCTTTTTTTATGTTCGGTTAAGCGGATGCGCGGATCGGCTAACCGTTGCGCAAGCGCTTCGATTTGGCTGCTTGGTTACGCTTCGTGCATTGAGGATGGTCGGCGTTTTGGGCGATACTGCGGCGAGGGCTGCACCCTATGTGCAGCCGGATGCTTATGAAAAAACTCTTTTTCCTTTTATTTGCCTGTGGCGTCGGCGCTGGGGTGGCCCAGTCTCCGGCCTTGGCCCAGGACCGGATTTACCGCTGCGGCAACGAATACACCAACAATGCCAGCGTCGCCAAGGATCGCGGCTGCAAGGTGGTGGAGGGTGGCAATGTCACAGTGGTCCAAGGCACGCACCCCGCAACTGGCGCGGGGGCCAAGGCAGCAAGCTCGCCACCTTCGGCACCGCGTGTGGATGCCAATGACCAGAAGGCACGCGACGCGGATGCGCGCGCCATCTTGCAATCTGAGCTGAAGAAGGCTCAGGCGCGGTTGGCTGACGTCAAGCAGGAATACAACAATGGCTCGCCGCAGCGCAACGCGCTCGATTTGCGCAATACGCAGAAGTACATGGAGCGCACCGCTGACCTCAAGGCGCAGCTCGACCGCGCCGAAGCCGACGTAGCAGGAATTCAGCGCGAGATCGATCGCCTTCCTCCGGTGCGCTGACGCCGTGGTGCCGGAGCGTGCTTCCGCGCGCCGCAGTTCCAGGTCGTTTGCCGCGTTCGACTGGCTTTCGGTCCTGGTGGCGGTGCTGCAACCAGACGGCTCGGTGCAGTACGCCAATGCTGCGCTGGAACAGATGCTCGGGGTGTCGCGGCGCACGCTGGTGGGAAGCGACTTCAGCCAGTACTTTACCGATCCCTCACTGATTCAGTCGGCTGTGGCCGGCACGCACAGCCACGATTTCGCTGCCGTGCGTTTTGAAGCCGTGCTGCGGCGCCTGCACCAGGACGGGATTCCGGTGCACGTTAACTTGGGCGTGGGGGAATTGCGTGAACACTTGGTCGTCGAGCTGTGGCCGCTGGAGCAGCAGGTGCGCCAAGACCGCGAAGAGCGTCTGCTGGAGCAGTCGCAGGCCCATAAAGAGTTGATTCGCAACCTCGCTCACGAGATCAAGAACCCGCTGGGCGGCATTCGCGGCGCCGCGCAGTTGCTTGAATTGGAACTGCAAAGCCCGGAACTTGCCGAATATACCGACGTGATCGTCCACGAGGCCGACCGGCTCCAGACGCTGGTGGACCGCCTGCTGGCGCCGCACCGCCACCCGCACGAGGTGGGTGATGTCAACATCCACGAGGTGTGCGAACGGGTGCGCTCTCTTGTCCTGGTAGAGCACCCGCTGGGTTTGAAGGTGCTGCGTGATTACGATACCTCCATTCCCGAATTTCGCGGCGATCGCGCGCAGTTGATCCAGGCCGTTCTCAACATTGTGCAGAACGCGGCCCAGGCGCTGGCACCGCGTATGGCGCGTGGCGACGCCTGCATCACCTTGCGCACCCGCGTGGCGCGCCAGATCACTTTTGGGCGGCAGCGCTACAAGCTGGCATTGGAATTGCATGTCATTGACAACGGGCCCGGCGTGCCCGATGCCATCCTGGACAGAATTTTCTATCCCCTGGTATCAGGCCGCGAGGGCGGTTCGGGGCTGGGGCTGACGTTGGCGCAGACGTTTGTGCAGCAGCACCATGGTTTGGTCGAATGCGAGAGTGTCCCGGGACGAACGGATTTCCGCATTCTCATACCGCTGCCCTGAGGAACGAGTACCGCAACCCAGGAAATACAACGCTTATGAAGCCGATCTGGATAGCAGACGATGACCCTTCGATCCGCTTCGTGCTTGAAAAGGCCTTGGCCCGCGAGGGCCTGAGCACGCGAAGCTTCAGCCATTCGCGCGAAGTGCTCGATGCGCTGGCCGCCATTGCGGCGGGGGACGACAGCGAGCCCGGTCCGCAGGTGCTGGTCAGCGACATCCGCATGCCGGGTGGCTCGGGTCTGCAATTGCTGGAAAAGGTGCATGCCCTGCATCCCGGTCTGCCCGTTCTCATCATGACGGCGTATTCGGATCTGGATAGCGCCGTTTCGGCCTTCCAGCGCGGCGCCTTCGAGTATTTGCCCAAGCCGTTTGATCTTCCCAAGGCGGTGGAATTGATACGCCGCGCCGTACAAGAGAGCCAGCGCGAGGAGGTCGCGCAGGACAGCCCCGAGATCGCGCCCGAAATGCTGGGCCAGGCGCCTGCCATGCAGGATGTGTTTCGCGCTATCGGCCGCCTGAGCCAGAGCCTGGTGACGGTGCTCATTACCGGCGAGTCGGGCTCCGGCAAGGAGCTGGTGGCGCGGGCGCTGCACAAGCATTCGCCCGTGGCGCAGGGGCCTTTTGTCGCCATCAATACGGCCGCCATTCCCAAGGACCTGCTCGAATCCGAACTCTTTGGCCATGAGCGGGGCGCTTTCACCGGCGCGCAGACGCAGCGGCGCGGGCGCTTCGAGCAGGCCGAAGGCGGCACGCTGTTTCTGGATGAAATCGGCGATATGCCCTTCGATTTGCAGACGCGGCTGCTGCGCGTGCTCTCGGACGGCCAGTTCTACCGCGTCGGCGGGCACAGCGCCGTCAAGGCCCATGTGCGCGTGGTGGCCGCAACGCACCAGAACCTGGAGCAGCGCGTCAAGGAGGGCGGCTTTCGCGAAGACCTGTTCCACCGGCTGAACGTGATTCGCCTGCGCCTGCCCGCGCTGCGCGAGCGCCGCGAAGACATTCCCATGCTGACGCGCCACTTCCTGCAGGTCAGCGCGCGCCAGTTGGGAGTGGATTCAAAACGCATTTCCGATGCCGCGCTGGCGCGCCTGGAGCAGTTCAGTTTTCCAGGCAACGTGCGCCAGCTGGAGAACGTCTGCCATTGGCTGACCGTGATGGCGCCGGCGCAGGTAATTTCGGTGCAGGATTTGCCGCCTGAAGTGCTGGAGGTCGCGGCGCTGCCTGCAAGCGGCGCTCTCAAGCCGGTTCTGGAACCCGCTTTGCAAGACCCGCAGGCCCCGAGCGACGAGGGGCTCGGTCAGGGGAGCGTTCCGGCAGACCCTGGTGCTTTCTTGGCGTCCGGGGCAGGTGCGCTAGGCGAACCCAGGCCGGGCTTCGCGGCGGCGCCAGCGGCGCCAGCGGCGGTCGTACCAAAAGCCGACTGGGAACTGGGCCTCGCGAGCGAAGTGCGCAGTTTGCTCGCCGCGGGCAGGCACGATGTATGGGATTGCTTGTCGCAGCGATTCGAATCGTGCCTTATCAGCAGCACGCTCGACACCACGCATGGCAGGCGCATGGAGGCCGCACAGCGCCTGGGCATAGGCCGCAACACCATCACCCGGAAAATCCAGGAGCTTGGCCTGGAGGCGAAAAATATATATGAAAATGGCCTATAGCGCTTATTGGGTAAGCGCTTGCAGCTATCAATTTGATAATAATTTAAAAGCGGTACGCGCCCCTTTTGCGTGCCCCTTTTGCGCGCACCTCTTACGCACGCGTCCAAGCCCCATGTGCAGGTGCGCTGAGGGCGCACCCGGCGGCGGCCCAGCGGCTCCCAGAATGGCGCCGTTGATTCAGCCAAGGCGGTTTCATGTCCGAGCACGGCGATGCAAACCGCGACCTCACATGATTCGTGAGCATGGAGGCGACACCATGGCCGGCGCCCTGCACCGTGGCTGGGCAGCGATGAAAATGGCGCTTTCCACCATGGACGAGAAGGCGGTGCTGCAGACGTGCGAACGTGGCTGCAACCGCTTGATCACGGGCAACCCATGGAGCTGCGGCTAGCCGCAGCTGCCTGAGCCAGCCGGCCGCGCGCCGGCTTTTTTGCGCCTATGCTGTTGCTGGCAGCGGCGTCCCCAGGCTGCGCAGCAGGTCGCGCACCAATTGGGCGCGCGCCTGCACGTCGGGGAGTTCGCGCTCGATGCGCAGCTTCTCGTTGCCGGCAAGCCTGATGTGCCGGTTTTTCTGCACCAGATCAATGATTCGCATCGGGTCCACCGGGGCGCCTGGCCGGAAGCTCACGGTCGTGACGCCTGGCGCCGCGTCGACCTTCAGCACGCCATAGGGCGCGCTGAGAACCCGCAGACGGTGCACGTCGAACAGCGTTTGCGCCTGGGCCGGTAGCTTGCCGAAACGGTCGACAAGCTCTTCCAGCAGGCTGTCGATCTGATCGCCCGTGCGCGCCGTGGCCAGCTTCTTGTAGAACGAGAGCCGCAGGTGCACATCGCCGCAGTAGTCGTCAGGCAGCAGGGCGGGGGCGTGCAGGTTGATGTCGGTGGTGACGTTGAGCGGCGCCAGCAGGTCGGGCTCCTTGCCCGCCTTCAAGCTGCGCACGGCCTCGCTCAGCATCTCGTTGTAGAGCTGAAAGCCGATCTCCATCATGTTGCCGCTCTGGTTGTCGCCCAGCACCTCGCCCGCACCGCGAATCTCCAGGTCGTGCATGGCGAGGTAGAAGCCGCTGCCAAGCTCTTCCATGGCCTGAATGGCGTCGAGTCGCTGCTGCGCCTGTTTGGTCAGGCTCTCGACGTCGGGCACCATCAGGTACGCATAGGCCTGGTGGTGGCTGCGGCCGACGCGCCCGCGCAGCTGGTGCAGCTGCGCCAGGCCGAACTTGTCGGCGCGGCTCATGACGATGGTGTTGGCGGTGGGCACGTCGATGCCGGTTTCGATGATGGTCGAGCACAGCAGCAGGTTGTAGCGCTGGGCAACGAAGTCGCGCATGACCTTTTCCAGCTCGCGCTCGTGCATCTGGCCGTGGGCGACAGCGATGCGCGCTTCGGGCAGTATTTCTTCGAGCTTTTGGCGCCGGTTCTCGATCGTCTCGACCTCGTTGTGCAGGAAGTACACCTGACCGCCGCGCTTCAATTCGCGCAGCACGGCTTCGCGAATGACGCCCGTGCCTTCGCTGCGCACAAAGGTCTTGATGGCCAGGCGCCGCTGCGGCGCGGTGGCAATCACCGAGAGGTCGCGCAGGCCTTCCAGCGCCATGCCCAGCGTGCGTGGGATGGGTGTGGCGGTGAGCGTGAGCACGTCCACCTCGGCGCGCAACTGCTTCATCTGCTCTTTGTGGCGCACGCCAAAGCGGTGCTCTTCGTCAATGATGAGCAGCCCCAGGTCATGAAACTTGGTCGATTCCGAGAGCAGTTTGTGCGTGCCGACCACGATATCCACCGTGCCATCGGCAATGCCCTTGAGCGCGGCGGTCACCTCCTTGCCGGAGCGAAAGCGCGAAACCTCAGCGACCTTCACCGGCCATTTGGAAAAGCGGTCCACCAGCGTCTGGTAATGCTGCTCGGCGAGCAAGGTGGTTGGCGCCAGAAAGGCCACCTGCTTGCCGCCCGTCACCGCGATGAAGGCTGCGCGCAAGGCCACTTCGGTCTTGCCAAAGCCGACATCGCCGCAGACCAGGCGGTCCATGGGGCGTGGGCTGATCATGTCTTGAATGACGGCGTGGATGGCGGCATTCTGGTCGGCCGTTTCTTCGAAGCCGAAGTCGCTCACAAACTGCTCGTAGTCTGGCGCGCTGTAGCGGAAGGCATGGCCTTCGCGTGCGGCGCGGCGGGCGTAGATGTTGAGCAGCTCGGCGGCGCTGTCGCGTACCTGCTCGGCCGCTTTGCGTTTGGCCTTTTCCCACTGGCCGCTGCCCAGTTTGTGCAGCGGTGCGTCGTCGGGCGATACGCCGGAATAGCGGCTGATGAGCTGCAACTGGCTCACCGGTACGTAGAGCACGGCGTCCGCGGCGTATTCCAGGTGCAGGAACTCCTGCAACGCGGGCGTCCCGTCGGGGTTCTGGTTGCCCACGTCCATGTTCACGAGGCCACGGTAGCGCCCAATGCCGTGCGCGCTGTGCACCACCGGGTCGCCCAGACTCAGCTCGGAGAGGTCTTTGATGAGCGATTCGACATCGCTGACCTGTTCCTGCTTGCGCCGGCGCCGGGTGGTCGCTGGGGTAGAAAAGAGCTCGGTTTCGGTGACAAAGTCGATGCCGTGCCCGACCCAGGCAAAGCCCTCGGCCAGTGCGGCGGTGGCAATCCCCAAGGCTTCGTGGTCGTGCTGTTCGAATTCTTCGAGTGAATCAAAGGCCGGCGGGTTGACACCGCCAGCGCGCAGAAAATCGAGCAGGCTCTCGCGCCGTCCGGCACTCTCGGCGAGCAGCAGCACCCGGTGCTGGCCTGCCTGCACGTGCGCCTGCAGGCGCGAGAGCGGCTCGGCTGCGCCGCGCACAACCGCAAGCTCCGGCAGGCGCTGGAACTGGGCGCTGGATTCGACGTCTTCCACGCCAGGGCGAATGGTCAGCTGGGCGTGTTCCTTGGCGTGTGTATAGAACTGGTCGGCACTAAGAAACAGGGCTTCGGGCGGCAAGGCGGGGCGCTCGGAATCGCCCTGTACCAGGCGGTAGCGGTCGCGCGTGTCCTGCCAGAAGCGCTGAAATGCCGGCTCCAGGTCGCCGTGCAGCACGACAGTGGCTTTGTCGCCCAGGTAGTCGAATACGGTCGCCGTTTCGTCAAAAAACAGCGGCAGGTAGTACTCGATGCCAGCCGTGGCCACGCCCTGGCCGATGTCCTTGTAGACGCGGCTCTTGGTCGGGTCGCCCTCCAGCATTTCGCGCCAGCGGCTGCGAAAGCGCGCGCGTGCTTCGTCGTCCATGGGGAACTCGCGGCCGGGCAGCAGGCGCACCTCGGGTACTGGGTACAGGCTGCGCTGGCTGTCCGGGTCGAACGCGCGCAGCGAATCAATCTGGTCGTCAAACAGATCGACCCGGTAGGGCACCGTCGAACCCATGGGGAACAGATCGATCAAGCCGCCACGCACCGCGTATTCGCCGGGGCTCACCACCTGGCCTACGTGGGCATAACCCGCCAGCGTCAATTGGGCGCGCAGCCTGGCGTCGTCGAGCTTTTGGCCGACCTTGAAGTGAAAGGTGTAGCCCGCCAGAAACGACGGGGGTGCCAGACGGTAGAGCGCCGTGGTGGCCGGCACCAGCACCACGTCGGCGCCGGTGTCGCGGTCGCGCTGGCTGATGCGCCAGAGCGTCGCCAGGCGCTCGCTGATGAGGTCCTGGTGGGGTGAGAAACTGTCGTAAGGCAGCGTTTCCCAGTCGGGGAACAAGGCGCAGCGCAATCCGGGCGCGAAGAACGCGATTTCATCGAGCAGGCGCCGGGCGTCGGACGCGTCGGCGGTGACGATGGCGGTGACACCGTGTTGGCTGCGCTCGCGCTCGGCAAGCTGCGCGAGCAGCAGCGCGTCGGCACTGCCAGGGGGGCGGGGCAAGGCGAAGCGCTTGCCGGGAGAGAGTTTGGGGAGTTGCATGCGCACAGGCGACAGAGAAGCGTGCCGGCACCCGGATGGCGCCGGGCAGGCTGCCACCCGGTGCGGCGGGAGAGCGCAATTCTAGAATGCTGGGATGAACCCCGCTTCCGCGCCTCCGGGCACGCCGCCCCTTACCGCGCAACTGCCGACCGTGCACGGTAGCCCACCTTCCCAGTTCTGGGCACTTCTGCCCTGTGCCGGCAGTGGTACGCGGGCCGTTGCAGGCGTGGCGGCCAATAGCGCCAACCTGCCCAAGCAATACCACGTTGTGGCGGGCCTTCCTCTGGTGCTGCATACGCTGGCAGCGTTTGCCGGGGTGGAACGCTTGCGCAGCACACTGGTGGCGGTAGCGCCGGGCGACCAGTTTTTTGCCGCACACCCATCGACCCTTTATTTCGTGGCCCCTTGCGGCGGGCCCACGCGCGCCGATACCGTACTTGCCGGCTTGCGGGAGTTGCGCGCGCGCGGTGCACAAGAGCGCGACTGGGTGTTGGTGCACGACGCGGCGCGCTGCCTGGTGACCACCGAACAGATCAATGCACTCATCGACGCCTGCGTCAGCGACCAGGTAGGCGGCCTGCTGGCCCACCAATTGGCCGACACCTTGAAGACGGCCAGCAGCGGGCCGGGTGGTGTGCGCGTTGTTTCGACGGTGGACCGGGGCGACAAATGGCTGGCGCAAACGCCGCAAATGTTCCGCCTGGGGCCGCTGGCCGAGGCGCTGGAAAAGTTTGGCTCCATCGCCACCGACGAAGCCAGCGCCATGGAGGCCACGGGCCAGCACCCACGGCTGGTGCCGGGCAGTGCCCTCAATTTCAAAGTCACCTATCCGGAGGACTTTGCCCTGGCAGAGGCCGTGCTTGCCCAGCGCATGCACGCGGGGACGCTGGCGCGTTTTGGTGGGCTGCGGGCATCCGAACCCACAGCGCCCGCCCCACCTGAAGGCGCTGATGCGCAGAGGAGCACAGGATGACCATGAACATGCGCATAGGCGAGGGCTGGGACGTGCACGCCTTGGTGCCGGGGCGGTCGCTCGTAATTGGTGGGGTGGCCATCCCGCATTCGATGGGCTTGCTCGGGCATTCCGATGCCGATGTCCTGCTGCATGCCATTACCGATGCCTTGCTGGGTGCCGCGGCGCTGGGGGATATTGGCAGCCATTTCCCCGACAGCAACGCTGAATTCAGAGGTGCTGACTCTGCCCGCTTGCTGGCCGAGGCAATGCGTCGTGTGCGTGCTGCGGGGTATGAAATCGGCAACATCGACAGCACCGTCGTGGCACAGGCGCCGCGCCTGGCCCCGCATATCGCCGCCATCCGCTTGCGCATTGCCACCGCGCTCGGCGTCACCGTGGAGCAGGTCAACGTCAAGGCCAAGACCGCCGAGCGGCTTGGGCCGGTGGGGCAGGGTTTGGCGATCGAGGCGCGCGCCGTGGCGCTGATCTTCAGCTCCTGCCCGCGAGCGGGGGGAGCTTGCGCTTGACCTGAGGGCGCTGCAGGCGCGGGTGCGCATCGGAACCGCCGGCGCGCCGCAATTGCACATGCGCGACGAGTCCGCCGGAGGACGAGTTGGCCAAGGCAAAAATACCGCCCATGCGCTGAATGGTCTTGTCCACAATCGACAGGCCGAGGCCCGCGCCGGCGGCTGCCGTGCGTGCGGAGTCGCCGCGGAAAAATGGTTTGATCAGGTTCGACAACTGCTCGGGTGCCACACCCGGGCCATGGTCGCGCACCTTGAGCAGCACCCACTCCTCGCGCCCCTTGGCGGCAATGTCCACATGGGCGACGTCGGTGTCGCTGGTCTTGCCGTAGCGGCGGGCGTTTTCCAGCAGATTGGACAGAATGCGGGCCAGTTCGACCTCATCGGCCAGAACGTTGAGGTCTTCAGGCACCTCCATGGTGATCTGCAGTTCGCGGTGGTCCTGCACGGCGTACACGCAGGATGTGACGACGCCGCGCAGGTTCACCGGCGTGAGCGTGACGTGGTCAGGCCGTGCGTAGTCGAGAAACTTGTCGATGGTCGCGTCGAGCTGCACGATGTCGGCCACCATGTGCTCGCGCGCAATCTCGTCGGAGACGCTCATCTCGGTTTCCAGCCGCAGGCGCGCCAGGGGGGTGCGCAGGTCGTGCGAGATGCCAGCCAGCATCACGGCGCGGTCTTGTTCGAGCTTGGCGAGTTTTTGCGCCATGCGGTTGAAGCCGATATTGACCTCGCGGATCTCGCTGGTCACGGCTTCCTCGTCGAGGCGGCTGGCGGCAAAATCGCCATCGCGCACCCGGTTGGCGGCGTACGAGAGTCGTTTGAGCGGCTGGTTGATCAGCCGGGCAATCGCCGCAGCGCCGGCAAGGGAGAGTACGCCCGCAGTGGCCAGCCAGATCAGCCACGTGCGCCCGCCAGCGGGCGTAAAGCGCGAACGGTCCATGAGCAGCCAGTTGGCGTCGCCGTTGATGGTGAAGCCGACCCAAAGGCCCTTTTCGCCATTCACGCTTTGCGCCACGATGGCGCCCTCGCCGAGCCGGCGTGTGAGCTCCTCGGTCAGGCGCATGCCCAGATCCGTGCTGTCGAGCAGCTCGAAGCGATCGCCCGGCTCGCGCGGCAGGATGCGCACGCCCTCCTGGTCGGCCATGGTCTTGAGGAGCGAGACACGCGCAATCGGGTCGGCATGCACCAGCGCGGCGCGGCTCAGGTTGACGAGCGAGGCGATCTGCTGGGCGGTGTGCAGCGCGCGCGGCTCGAACTCCAATGCGCGCAGCGTTTGCAGCCAGGCCAGGATGCTGCCAAACAGCAGCACGCTGAGCAGAAAAAAGGTGCGCCAGAAAAGGTTGAGCCCCACGCGCTTGCGCGACGTGCTGTCCCCGCTTGGAGACTCCAGCGGCGCGGGACTGGTGACATCTGGGTCGGATGAGGCAAGGCTGGCCATAGGCGGTAGTTCAGTGGCAGAAACGGTCGATCAACCCGCTCCGTCCGGCACGAAGACATAGCCCACGCCCCAGACGGTCTGGATGTAGCGGGGCGCCGCGGCGTCGTCCTCGATCAGCTTGCGCAGGCGCGAGACCTGCACGTCCAGGCTCCGGTCAAAAGGCTCGAATTCGCGGCCCCGTGCCAGAACGGCGAGTTTTTCGCGCGACAAGGGCTGGCGCGGGTGGCGCACCAGGGCTTTGAGCATGGCGAACTCGCCGGTGGTCAGCGGCAGCTCTTCCCCGCCTTTTTGCAGCGCGCGCGTGCCCAGGTCAAATGTGAACGGGCCGAAGTGCACGGTCTCGTTGTCGCCCGACGGGGCGCCGGGCGCTTCCAGCGGCGGACGGCGGCGCAGCACGGCGTGGATGCGTGCCAGCAATTCGCGCGGGTTGAACGGCTTGCCAAGGTAATCGTCGGCCCCGACTTCAAGGCCGACGATGCGGTCCACGTCCTCGCCCTTCGCCGTGAGCATGATGATGGGGGTGCGATCGTGAACCGCGCGCAAACGCCGGCAGATGGACAAGCCGTCCTCACCCGGCATCATCAGATCGAGCACGATCAAGTCGACGGTGTCGCGCAGCAGAATGCGGTTGAGCGCTTTGCCGTCTTCGGCCAGGATGACTTCGAAACCTTCTTGGGTGAGATAGCGGCGCAGCAGATCGCGGATGCGTGCGTCGTCATCAACCACCAGCACCTTGTCGGTGCGCGCGTTGTTGGTTGTGGCCATGGTGACTCCTCGGTCCAATTTGTAACAGCGGCCATTGTTACCAGTTTGTGGCCGGAAAACGCCAATGTGCGCGGAGTCTGACCTCCGGTTACATGTTTTTCCCGCTGCGCACACTTCGGCCCGCAGGGTAGGGGAAGTCAGGCAGTTGGCTGACAGGGCGAGCGCTCGCCTCGCGCTAAGGTCCAGGCCCTTTTTTCGCTTGCTGAACGCCCATGAACATTTTTCGCCCCCTTATTACCGCCGCCGCTTTGGCGTGCGCCACGGGCGCCGTGCAGGCGCAGGCCACGCTCACCCCCGCGCCGCAAAACGTCGTCACGCTGGAAAGCTCTGGCACCGTCGAGGTGCAGCAGGACGTGCTTGTGCTGACCCTGGGGACCGCGAAGGAAGGCAAGGACGCTGCCACCGTCCAGACGCAGTTGCGTCAGGCGCTTGATACCGCCCTGGCCGAGGTGCGCAAAACCGCCGAGCCCAAGCTGATGGACGTGCGCACTGGCAACTTCTCGCTCTCGCCGCGCTATGGCCAGAACCAGCAGATCACCGGCTGGCAGGGCCGTGCAGAGCTGGTGCTGGAGGGGCGCGATTTCCCTCGCATCACGGGCGCGGCGGCGCGCGCGACAACGCTCACCATCAGCCGCGTCGCCTTTGACCTGAGCCGTGAGCAGCGCGAGAGCGTCGAAGGCGAAGCGCAGCAGCAGGCGATTGCCCGTTTCAAGGAGCAGGCAGGGCGGTTGAGCACCAATTTTGGCTTTGGCGGCTACAGCTTGCGCGAGGTGGCCGTGCACAGCAGCCAGAGTGGCCCTGGCCTGCAGCCGCGCATGATGGCCATGGAAGCGCGCGGCGCCAGCATGCCCGACGCGCCGATCCCGGTGGAAGCCGGCAAGGCCAGCGTCACCGTTACGGTGACGGGCAGCGTGCAAATGCGCTAAAAGTTTAGGTGAAAATGGCTGCTAGCGCTTATGCAGTAAGCGCGAGCAGCTATATTTTCAGGAGTATTCCAGCCAAGGTGGCCCATAGCGCCGGGCCGGCGGACCTTATTGCGCCACCCAGCCGCCGTCCATGTTCCAGGCCGCGCCGCGCACGTTGTTGGCGGCGGGCGAGCAGAAGAACAGCGCCAGTTCTCCCAGTTCCTCGGGCGTGGTGAACTGCATGGAGGGCTCTTTCTCGCCCAGCAGCAGCTTTTTCGCGTCGTCGTTTGAGAGACCATGCTCGGCCGCCTTGGCGTCCACCTGTTTTTGCACCAGCGGGGTCAGCACCCAGCCGGGGCAGATGGCGTTGCAGGTGACGCCCGTCGTGGCCGTCTCCAGTGCGGTCACCTTGGTCAGGCCCACGAGGCCGTGCTTGGCCGCTACGTAGGCCGATTTTTGCGCCGACGCGACCAGGCCGTGGACAGAGGCCAGATTGATGATGCGGCCCCAGTTCCTGGCCTTCATGGCCGGAAGCGCCAGGCGCGTGGTGTGAAAAGCGCTGCTGAGATTGATGGCAATGATGGCGTCCCAGCGGTCGGCAGGGAAATCTTCGATGTTGGACACATGCTGGATGCCGGCGTTGTTCACCAGGATGTCCACGGCGCCAAATTCACGTTGGCAACTGGCCATCATGTCCTCGATGTCGGCGACACGCGACATGTCGGCGCCGTGGTAGGCCACGCGCGCGCCAGTGCCCTTGCCAGCCGCCAGGACCTCTGCCTTGGGGCCTTCGCTGTCCCCGAATCCGTTGAGCATGACGTTCGCGCCCTGGCGGGCCAGCGCCTTGGCGATACCAAGGCCAATGCCACTGGTGGAGCCTGTGACGAGAGCGGTCTTTCCTTGAAGCATGGGTTTCTCCGGATGATTTACGATGCGATCGAGCAATTATCCAGCGAGCGTACGCCTCCCCGACACCATGATTGAACCTAGGCTGAACTACGTACGCTGCCCCGGCGCCCAGGCGGCTCCTGCCCAAAACGGCGAGAGCACTTCCGGCCACCGCATGGCGTATTGGGAATGGAATGCCACCGGCAACCCCAAGCACCCGCAGGTGGTGGTCTGCGTGCATGGCCTGTCGCGCCAGGGGCGCGATTTCGATACCCTGGCGCGTGCGCTGGCGCCGTACGCCCGCGTTGTCTGCCCTGATGTCGTCGGCCGGGGCGAGAGCGACTGGCTCGCTGACCCCATGGCCTACGACGTGCAGCAGTACGCGGGCGACATGCTCGCCATGCTCCAGCAGTTGCACCAGGAAGCACCCATTCGCGCGCTGGACTGGGTCGGCACCAGCATGGGCGGCCTGATCGGCATGGTGGTGTCCAGCCTGCCACCCGGCGTTTTGCCGGTGCCCGTGCGCCGCCTGGTGCTCAACGACGTGGGGCCTGCCATCGAGTGGTCGGCGCTCGAGCGCATTGGCCAGTACCTGGGCGCACCCCTGCGCTTTGATTCGCCCGAGCAGGCGGCCGCGCAGCTGTGGGCCATGTCCAGCAGCTTTGGGCCGCACACGCCGGAGCAGTGGATGGCGCTCACGCGCCCCATGCTGCGCACAACGCCGCAAGGGCAGTACCGCCTGCACTACGACCCGGCTATTGCACAGCCTTTTCGCGCGCTGACGCGCGAGGCCGCCGAAAAGGGCGAAGTGCTGCTGTGGCAGCTCTATGACGCGATCAGCGCACAGACTTTGGTGCTGCGCGGCGCCGAGTCCGATTTGCTCTCGCTTGCCACCGTGCAGGCCATGGCAGAGCGCGGCCCCAAGGCCCGGTGTGTCGAGTTTGCTGGCGTCGGGCATGCGCCAACGCTGGTGGCGCCTGGCCAGGTCGAGGCGGTGGCCCGCTTCTTGCTGGCACCGCCGCCCCCGCCGCCCCCGAAAGGCAGCGCATGAAAAACACGACGGCCATGGTGCAGCGTGGCGCCTCTGGCGAATCGACCGTTCCCGTGCTGGTGGCGGCCACCGCTGGCGCGGTGCCAGAGCAGGCGAACGCGCTGGCGCGTGCGCGCGCGTTTGCCGAGCCCTTGATCGGCAGTGAATTGCTGGGCACCGGTGAGAACGCGCTGGAGCACGCCGATGCCGTGGCCGCCATCCTCAAGGGCATTGGCGGCTCTGAGCCCATGCAGGCGGCAGCCTACCTGGTCCACACCTGCCCGCACCTCAATCGTCCGCGCGAGGTCATCGCCAAGGCGTTTGGCGACAACTTTGCCACGCTGGCGGTGGAGACCACGCAGCTCATGCACCTGCAGGAGCAGGCGCGCGAGGCGCGCGTGCCGGACGACCCCGGCGAGCAGACCGAGAGCGTGCGCAAGATGCTGCTGGCGTTCTCGCGCGACCTGCGCGTGGTGATGCTGCGCCTGGCCTCGCGCCTGCAGACGCTGCGCTTTTATGCAGCGAGCAAGCGCCCGGTGTCGCCAGCCATCGCGCACGAAGCGCTGCATGTGTTCGCGCCCCTGGCCAACCGGCTGGGGATCTGGCAGTTCAAGTGGGAGCTGGAAGATCTGGCGTTCCGTTTTCTCGAGCCCGATACCTACAAGGAAGTCGCGCGGCTGCTCGACGAGAAGCGTGCCGAGCGAGAGCTGTACATGGAGCAGCTGCGTGCCAGAGTCGAATCGGCCCTGCGCGCCCAAAGCATCAGCGCCACCGTGCAGGGCCGGCCCAAGCACATCTACAGCATCGTCAAGAAGATGCGTGGCAAATCGCTGGCGTTCGAGCAACTGTTCGATCTGCGGGCGCTGCGCGTGATCGTCCCGAGTGTGAAAGACTGCTACCAGGCGCTCAGCTGGGTGCACAGCCATTTCACCCCGCTGGTCGAGGAGTTTGACGACTACATCGCCAAACCCAAGCCCAATGGCTACCAGTCGCTGCACACCATCGTGCGCGACGAGCTGGGCAAGGCCGTCGAGATCCAGATTCGCACCCAGGCCATGCACGACCATGCCGAAAGCGGCGTGGCGGCCCACTGGGCCTACAAGGAAGCGGGCAGCAAGGGCTATGCCGGTGTGTCGGCCAGCAGCGAGTACGACGCCAAGATCGCCGTACTGCGCCAGTTGCTCGCATGGGAGCGCGATTTCTCGGGGGCGCCGCAGCACCGCCACCTGTTCGATGACCGCATCTATGTGCTGACGCCAGATGCCGCTATCGTCGAATTGCCGCAGGGCGCAACGCCAGTGGATTTCGCCTATGCGGTGCACACCAGCGTCGGCCACCGCTGCCGCGGCGCGCGCGTTGATGGCGCGATGGTGTCGCTCAACACGCAGTTGCAAAACGGCCAGACGGTGGAGGTGACCACGGCCAAGGAAGGCGGCCCCTCGCGCGACTGGCTCAATGCCGAGCTCGGCTACCTCACCAGCCACCGCGCACGCGCCAAGGTCCGCGCCTGGTTCAATGCGCAACTGCAGCACGAGACCATCGCGCGCGGGCGTGAGGCCGTTGAAAAGCTCTTGCAGCGCGAAGGCAAGACCGCGATGCGGCTCGAAGAGCTTGCCAGCCAGTTGGGCTTTCGCTCGGCCGACGCCTTGTTTGAGGTGGTGGGCAAGGACGAATTCTCGCTGCGCAACATTGAAAATCTGCTGCGCCCGCCTGAGCCCGCGCTGCAGCCCGACGACTACCTGCCTCTGAAAAAAGCGCGCGCGCCCGACAAGGCGCCCAAGGGCGGCGTACTGGTGGTGGGCATGGATTCGCTGATGACGCAACTGGCGGGTTGCTGCAAACCGGCGCCGCCAGATGATATTCGCGGCTTCGTGACGCGGGGCAAAGGGGTCAGCGTTCATCGCTCCGACTGCCGCAATTTCCGCGAGATGGCCGCCCGCAACGCCGAGCGCGTGATCGAGGTGGAGTGGGGCCTGCCCAAGGCCAGTGCCAATGCTGCGTTCTATCCGGTGGACGTGGCGGTAGAAGCGGCCGACCGCCAGGGCTTGCTGCGCGATATTTCTGAAATTTTCGCCAAAGAAAAAATGAACGTGATTGGTGTCAAGACGCAGTCTGTCAAAGGGACGGCCTGGATGACCTTCACCGTTGAAATCGTCGACGCAGCGCGGCTCTCCAAAGTGCTGGGCACCGTCGCGCAGGTCGCGGGCGTGCATTCGGCGCGTAGGCGCTAAAGCGCATTCAACTTGGCTGAGAGCTCGATTTTTACTGCTACAATTTCAGCTTCTCGAATACACGCAGGCGCGTAGCTCAGCTGGTTAGAGCACCACCTTGACATGGTGGGGGTCGTTGGTTCGAGTCCAATCGCGCCTACCAAATTTGCAAGCAATACCAGGGCTTGCAGCAAAAATGCCCACTAACTTGTGGGCATTTTTGTTTCTAGGTAAACAAATGCGCAAATGCGGGTGCGATCGGTGCCCTTCTTTCATGGCTTGTCTCCGGTGCGGTACTGGCTTCAGCACTGAGCGCGCATCAGCTCTCGCAGCTTGAATTTCTGGATCTTTCCGGACGGCGTGGCCGGCATGGCGTCCATCACCACCAGGCGCTCGGGGATGTACTGCAGGGCCACCTTCTGGGCCTTGAGGTACTCCACCACTTCGGGCAGGTCGATGGTCTGCCCGGGCTTGGGCACCACCACGGCGCAGGCGCGCTCGCCCAGGCGCTCGTCGGGGTAGGCCACGATGGCGGCCATGGCCACGGCGGGGTGGCGGTACAGCAGCGACTCGATCTCGACCACCGGAATGTTCTCGCCGCCGCGGATGATCACGTCCTTGCTGCGGCCGGTGATGCGGATGTAGCCCTGTGCGTCGATGCGCGCCAGATCGCCGGTGTCGAACCAGTCGTCGGCGTCGGTGCCGTTGAGGCGTGGGCGGTGCAGATAGCCGCCAAAGTTGGAGCAGGAGCGCAGCATCAGCTTGCCGATTTCGCCTGCGGGCAGGGGCTTGTCGTCGCCGTCGACCACCTTGACCTCTACACCGGGCAGCGGGCAGCCATCGGTGGAGAACGAGCGTTCGTCGGCATCGTCAAGCTGGGTCAGCGTGACGGCGCCGTTCTCCGTCATGCCCCAGGCGGACACGATCTTCGCCCCCAGTGCGGCACGGGCCTGCTCCACCAGCGGCCCCGGGATGGGCGCGCCCGCGCACAGGAAGGTGCGCAGCGTGGGCACGCCCTGACCGGTTTCCGCCACGGTCTTGGCCAGGTCGGTGAGGAACGGGGTGGACGCCATGGTGAACGTCACGCCTTCGGTGCGGATGAGTTCGATGGCTTTCTTCGGCTCCCAGACGTCCTGCAGCACCACGCTGGCTTTGAGCAGGATGGGCATCATCAGCCCGTACATGAAGCCGGTCTGGTGCGCCATGGGCGAGGCCATGAGCACCACGTCCTCGGCGCCCAGGCGCAGGCGCTGGGCATAGGGAATGATGTTGGCCATCACCGTGTTGGCCGAGTGCATCACGCCCTTGGGCTCGCCGGTGGTGCCCGAGGTGTAGATGAGCTGCGTCACATCGTCCGGGCCGGGGCGGTGGCGCGTGAGGATGTCCTGCGCGTCGGGTGCGTCTTCCCAGGCCGGGCCGCTGAGCAGGGCCTCGAAGCTGTTGGCGCCCTGGCCACCCACTGCCACCACATGCTTCAGGTGCGGCAGGCTGGGCTGCAGCCCGCTGACCATCTTCTCGAAGTCGAAACCGCGGAAGGTCTGGGGCACGATCACAACCTTGGCCTCGCCATGCTTGAGCATGAACGACAGCTCGCGCTCACGGAAGATGTGCATCAGCGGGTTCATCACCGCGCCGATGCGCGAGCAGGCCAGGTAGGTCAGCGTGAACTGCCACCAGTTGGGCAGTTGGCAGGACACGATGTCGTCCCTTCCCACGCCCAGGCGACTCAAGCCCACGGCGATGCGGTCGGCCATGCGCGCCAGTTCGCGGTAGGTGAAGCGCTGCACGGCACCCGTCTCCACCTGCACGGCCGTCAGCGCCAGCTTGTCGGGGCACTGGACGACGCAGGCGTCCAGACTGTCGTTGATGGTGCGGTCGTGCCAGAAGCCCTGGGCCATCATGCGGGCACGGCGGGGGGGCAGCAATACGGCGTCAAATTCCATGGTGTGTCTCCGGTCTCGGTCTTGTCAAAAATAGGAGCAGCCAGCGCTTATCAGATAAGCATTTCAATATGATTTAATTTTTAAATTCTTATAAATAATGCGCTGCAAGCTATTGTTTTTATAGTGCTCGTGGGGCCTCAGGCCGGCACGAACTTGCGCCCCGCCCGCGTGCGGGCGATGATGGTTTTCATGATCTGCGCCGTACCATCGCCAATCTGGAAGCCCAGCACGTCGCGCATGCGCTGCTCCATCAGGCCCCGGTCGTAGCCACCGTGGCCGTAGCACAGCAAGCACTGGTGGATCACGTCGTAGGCCAGCTTGGGGCCCCACCACTTGGCCATACCGGCCTCGGCGGTGTGGGGCAGGCCCTGGTCCTTGAGCCACAGACCCTGCAGGCACAAGAGGCGCGCGCCCTCCACCTCGGTGTCGAACTGGGCCAGCGGGTGCGTCACGCCCTGGAAGGCGGACAGCGGCTGGCCAAACGCCTGGCGCTGGGTGATGTATTCCCAGGTTTCCTCCAGCGCCACGCGCGCCACGGCCAGGCACTGCAGGCCAATCAGTGAGCGCGAGAAGTCAAAACCGTGCATCACCTGCACGAAGCCCTTGTTCTCGTCGCCCAGGCGGTGGCTGACAGGCACGCGCACGTTCTCGAAAAAGATCGAGCCCCGGCCAATAGCGCGCTGGCCATGGCAGTCGAAGCGGTTGGTGGTGATACCGGGCAAGTCCATGGGCACCAGCAGCGCTGTCACGCCATGCGCACCGGATTCAGGTGTTCCGGTGCGGCCAAAGACCACGGCAATGTCGGCCTGGTCGGCGGCGGAGATGGAGGTTTTTTCGCCGTTGATGACGTATTCATCGCCCTCGCGCTCGATGCGCAGGCGCAGGTTGGCTGCGTCCGAGCCGCCGCGCGGTTCGGTCAGCGCGATGGCGCAGATCGCTTCGCCCTGCAGAATCTTCTGCAGCCAGGGCCGGGTCACCTCCGGTTGGCCGTACTTCGACAGGATCTGGCTGTTGAGCGATGCCAGCAGGTTCAGGTACGAAAAACTCAGATCGGCGCGGGCCATTTCCTCGTGGATCACGCCGGCCGCCAGGCAGCCCATGCCCAGGCCGCCAAACGCCTCGGGCAATTCGGGCACGATGAAGCCGAGCGCCCCCATCTCGCGCAGCAGTGCGCGGTCCAGCACGCGGGTTTTGTCGCGTTCGAGGAAGCCGGGCGCCACGCGCTCCTGCGCGAAGCGGCGCACCGTCCCGGCCAGGGTCTGCAGGTCCTCGTTGATATAGGGGTTCGGTTGCATCGTCTGTTCTCCCGGCGATTTACTTGGCGTACTTGCGGAAGTCGGGCTTGCGCTTGTCTTTCAGCGCATTCACGCCTTCGCGCGACTCTTCGGTGTCGTAGAACAGCTTGAGCGCGTACATGCCCAGGCCCGCAATGCCGGACTGGTGGGCCGTATCCACGTTGAAGCTGCGCTTGGCGATGGCAATGGCCGTAGGGCTCTTCTCGCAAATTTCCTCAGCCCACTGCTGCACGGTCTCGTCGAGCTTGTCGTGGGGTACGCAAATGTTGGCCAGACCCATGGCCGCGGCCTCCTGACCAGAGTACCGGCGGCACAGGTACCAGATCTCGCGCGCCTTCTTCTCGCCGACCACGCGCGCCAGGAAGGCGGTGCCGTAGCCTGGGTCCACCGAGCCCATTTTTGGACCAGCCTGGCCAAAAATGGCTTTCTCGGAGCAGATGGTCAGATCGCAGATCGTGCACAGCACATTGCCACCGCCAATGGCATAGCCCTGCACACGGGCAATCACCGGCTTGGGTACATCGCGGATGGCGGTGTGCAACTCTTCCATCGGCAAACCGATGGTGCCCCGACCGTCATAGTTGCCGTCGTGGGCCGACTGGTCACCACCGGTGCAGAAAGCACGATCGCCCGCACCGGCCAGCACGATGGCGCCCACTTCGCGGTCGTAGCCGGCCTTGTTCAACGCCCGGATCAACTCGTCGCAGGTCGTGCCGCGAAAGGCGTTCATCTTGTCGGGGCGATTAATGGTGATCCAGGCGACTCCGTTGCGCACTTCATAGAGGATGTCTTCGAAATTCATGGTTTTTTCCTGTGTCATGGAGGGAAGGGAAGCTTGATCAGCCGTGCATCGTCAGGCCGCCGGAGACGCTGAGCACCTGGCCGGTGACAAAGCTCGCGTCGTCGCTGCCCAGGAAGGCAATGGCGCTGGCCAGGTCGTTGCCCTCGCCCAGGCGCCCCAGGGGAATGGCGCTCTTGAAGGCTTCGATGAGCTTGGCCGGGTCACGGGCGCCTTCGGCCACTCCGGCAAGCAGCGCGGTATCCGTCGGACCGGGGCAGACCACGTTCACGGTGATGCTCTGGCGGGCATGCTCGCGCGCCAGGGTTTTGGACAAGGCCACCAAACCACCCTTGCAGGCGGAATACACGGCCTCGCCCGACGAACCGCCGCGTGCGGCGTCGGACGCCACGTTCACGATGCGGCCGTATCTGCGCTCCGCCATGCCGGGCAGCACGGCGTGCAGCATGTGCAGCGCGCCGGTGAGGTTGATGGCGATGAGCCTGGCCCATTCGTCCGGCACGGTCTTGACGAAGGGCTTGAAGATGTCCCAGCCCGCGTTGTTGACCAGCACGGCGATGGGGCCGAGCTGGGCCTGCGTGGCGGCCACGGCGGCATCGACCTGGGCGCGGTCGGTGATGTTGCACTGGAACGCCGCGGCCTGGCCGCCCGTGGCGCGGATGTCTGCCGCCACTTTTTCGGCGGCGGCCAGGTTCATGTCCAACACGGCGACCTTGGCACCCTCGGCCGCGAAGCGACGCGACGTTGCACCGCCAATACCACCGCCGCCACCCGTCACCACAACGGTCTTGTCCTGAAATCTTTGCATATCGTTCTCCATGGGTTGCCAAGCTTGCTATCGTTGGGTGGGTGCACCTTGTTTTTTTGGTGCAATTGAGTAAAGATATTGTCATATCTATTTCTTGCTCACGCAAGAGTCTCATTTCGATTTTGATAAAAACCTATGGTTTTCCCTATGGAAAAAACGCTGAGCACCCGGGCTGATCTTGCCAACCGGGTCTTCTTCCGGCTCTATCAATGCGCCAACATGTTGCATAAAACCGGCACCCGGGCCGTGGAGTCAGAGGGGCTTACGACGCAGCAATGGGCTGTTCTGGGCGCGCTGTCGAGGCCCCAGGTGGCCGAGGGGATGAGCGTGGGCGATCTGGCGCGCTATCTGATGGTGAGCCGGCAAAATCTATCGGGCCTGATCAGCCGCATGGAGCGCGATGGCCACATCGCTTCCGCGCCCGACCCGCGCGACCGCCGGTCACGCCTGGTGACGATGACCGACTCGGGGCGCAGGGTGTGGCTGGTGGAGGCGCAGCCCAAGATCCATGGCTACTACGAGGAAGCCCTGGCCGGGTTCTCGGTGAACGACATCACCCACACCTTGCATTACCTGCTCAAGCTGCTGGAGAACATGCAGCGCGTGGACAACGCACAGGGAGGCAATCGGGAGGCGGACTGAGATCGTGAAGATGTTCTAAGCGAGGTGATCAATGGGCTGCGGGCAACTGCCCACGCCCCTTGCTTTGCAGAAACTCGATGCAGGTGCGCACGGCGTGCGTCTGGTAGCGGCCTGGCATGTACAGCAGGTACATGCGTGTGCCGAAAATGCTCAGGCGCCAGTCGTCCAGCGTGGTCAGCACCTCGCCCGAGGCAATGGCGTCCATCACCACATAGTCGGGCACCAGGCCCACGCCCAGCCCGGCGAGGATGCCCTGGCGCAGGAACGGGAAGTGCTCGGAGATCAGCGTGGGCTCCAGCATCACCTCCTGCTGTTCCTCGCCCCGGTAGGCGCGCAGGCGCAACTGCTTGCCGACCACGCCCGAGGTGATCAGCGGCGTGGCGCGCAACTGCTCCAGCGTGCCGGGCAGGCCGTGCTGCCGGGCGTAGGCGAGTGAGGCGCAGGCCAGGTAGCGCACCGGGCCCAGCTCGCGGGCCACCAGCGCGGGCGGGGGCTCGGGCATGACGCGGATGGCGATGTCCACCTCGTCGCGCAGGTTGTCCACCCGGTTTTCGAACAGCACGTCGAGCACGATGCCGGGGTACAGCCGCTTGAATTCGATCAGCCAGTCGGACATCACCATCTGCCCGTAGCCGCTGGGCACGCTCAGGCCCACGCGGCCCTGCAGGCCCTGGCCCAGGGTGGTGATGGTTTCGCGCGCTGCCAGCACCTCGTTCTGGATATTGCGGCCGTGCTCGACCAGGCGCAGCCCCAACTCGGTGGGCTCCACCCTGCGCGTGGTGCGGCGCACCAGCTGCACGCCGACGGATTTTTCCAGCTGATTGAGGTGGTAGCTCACGTTGGCACGCGTCATCTTGAGCTTGCGCGCGGCCTGGCTCAGGTTGCCCGCGTCGATGATTTCCACCAGCAGCGTCAGTGCGGAGAGATCCATGGAATTGGATAAAAATATTTGACAGTCTGTCAATGGTTCATGTAATTGTCAAGATTGTTTGTCGGCACAACAATCGGTGGTCTTTTAAGGAGAACCCTGCATGCGCATCGAAACCGAGGCGTTCGTGGACAGCGAGCAGCATCAGGGCCTGGCCCATGCCCTCTTCGCCGAACGCGAAGCCGCGAACATCCCCGAGGCCCAGGCCGCCGCGCCGCGCCCCGTTGCCGCCATCGCCGTGATCGGCGGCGGCACCATGGGCGCGGGCATCACCGTGTCGGCGCTGGATGCGGGCCTGCAGGTGACCATGGTCGAGCGCGATGCGCAATCCATCGCGCGCGGCCAGAAGAATGTCGAGAAGGTCTATGACGGCCTGATCGCCAAGGGCCGCATGACCCCCGAGGCCAAGGCCGCCACCCTGGTGCGCTACACCCCCAGCACCTCGTACGACGACATCGCCCACGCGGACCTGGTGATCGAGGCCGTGTTCGAGGACATCGAGGTCAAGAAGGCCGTGTTCAAGGAGCTGGACCGCGTGTGCAAGAGCGGCGCCGTGCTGGCCACCAACACCTCGTACCTCGACATCGACGCCATCGCCGCTGCCACGGCGCGCCCGCAGGACGTGATCGGCCTGCACTTCTTCAGCCCGGCCAACATCATGAAGCTGCTGGAGATCGTGGTCCCCGCGCGGGCGAGTGCTGACGTGGTGGCCACGGCCTTCGCGCTGGCCCAGCGCATGAAGAAGGTCCCCGTGCGCGCCGGCGTGTGCGACGGCTTCATCGGCAACCGCATCCTGGCCGTGACCAAGCAGGCCGCCGACTTTCTTCTGGAAGACGGCGCCAGCCCCTACGAGATCGACGCGGCCGTGCGCGGTTTCGGCTACCCCATGGGGCCGTTCCAGGTGACCGACCTGGCCGGCGGCGACATCGGCTGGGCCACGCGCAAGCGCCGCCGTGCCGCGGCACTGGCAGCGGGCGCCCTCATGGCGCGCTATGTCGAGGTGGCCGACCGCATCTGCGAGCGCGGCTGGTTCGGCCAGAAAACCGGGCGCGGGTTTTATCTCTACCCGCAGGGTTCGCGTGCAGGCCAGCCCGACCCCGAGGTGCTGGCCATCGTGGACGCCGAGCGCGCGAAGAAGGGCGTCACGCCGCGCAAGTTCACGCCCGAGGACATCATGCGCCGCTACATGGCCGCCATGATCAACGAAGGCGCCAAGGTGGTGCAAGAGGGCATCGCCCTGCGCCCGCTCGACGTGGACGTGACCTTCCTGTCGGGCTACGGTTTCCCGCGCCACCGGGGTGGCCCGATGAAGTACGCCGATAGGGTGGGCCTGCCCCAGGTGCTGGCCGACCTGCGGGAGTTCGCCCAGGAAGACCCGCTGTTCTGGACGCCTGCGCCGCTGCTGGAAAAGCTGGTGGCCGAGGGGCGCAACTTCGACAGCCTGAACCAGGCGGATTGATTCAAAAAAAGGAGCTGGCAGCGCTTTATCTACAAGGGTTTCATATTGAAATGATTCTGAAACCAAATGCAGTCAAGCGCTGGCAGCTATCAAAAATCAAGCACTGACACGAGGCACCACCGCATGGATCTCCAATTCACCCCCGAAGAGCAGGCCTTCCGCGAGGAAGTCCAGTCCTTCCTGAAGGGCAAGCTGCCCCAGCATATTGCCGACAAGGTCAAGGCCGGGCAGCGCCTGTCCAAAGCCGACCAGGAGGAATGGCACGCCATCCTCAACGCGCGCGGCTGGCTCGCCAACCACTGGCCCCAGGAATACGGCGGCCCGGGCTGGGGCGCCGTGCAGAAGTTCATCTTCGACAACGAATGCGCCCTGGCCGGCGGCCCGCGCATCGTGCCCTTCGGCGTGAACATGCTTGGGCCGGTGCTGATCAAGTTTGGCAACGCGCAGCAAAAGCGCCACTGGCTGCCGCGCATCCTGAGCGGCCAGGACTGGTGGTGCCAGGGCTATTCCGAGCCCGGCGCGGGCTCGGACCTGGCCTCGGTCAAGACCACGGCGGTGCGAGTCACGGACGCAACAGGCGACCACTACATCGTCAACGGCCAGAAGACCTGGACCACCCAGGGCCAGCACGCCAACATGATCTTCTGCCTGGTGCGCACCGACCGCGAGGCCAAGGCGCAGTCGGGCATCAGCTTTCTGCTGGTGGACATGAACACCCCCGGCGTCGAGATTCGCCCCATCCGCACGATCGATGGCGACCACGAGGTCAACGAGGTGTTCTTCACCGACGTGAAGGTGCCCGCGGAAAACCTCGTGGGCGAGGAGAACAAGGGCTGGACCTACGCCAAGTACCTGCTGACCTATGAGCGCACCGGCATCGCCGGCGTGGGCTTCTGCGTGGCGGCGCTGGCCAAGCTCAAGGTGATCGCCGCCAAGGTGCACAAGAACGGCCAGCCGCTGGACCAGGACCCGCTGTTCGCCGCGCGCATGGCCCAGGTCGAGATCGACCTGGAGAACATGAAGACCACCAACCTGCGCGTGATCGCCGCCGTGGCCGGTGGCGGCGTGCCGGGCGCGGAAAGCTCCATGCTCAAGATCCGTGGCACCGAGATCCGCCAGGAAATCCTCTCGCTGATCCGCCGCGCCATGGGGCCGTATGCGCTGCCCTTCATCGACGAGGCGCAGTACGCCGGCCATGCCGAGGCGCCCGTGGGCCCCAAGGAGGCCGCCACGGCGGCAGCGAACTACTTCAACTACCGCAAGCTGTCGATCTTCGGCGGTTCCAATGAAATCCAGAAAAACATCATTTCGAAAATGATCTTGGGTTTGTGAGGCTGCAGCGATGAACTTTGAACACACCGAAGACCGCCGCATGCTGGCGGACACCCTGAACCGCTTTGTGGCCGATCAGGTCGGCATCGAAACCCGCAACCGCATCGCCTACGGCGACACCGGCATGGACGCCGCGCGGTGGGCCCGGTTCGCCGAGCTGGGCGCCATGGGCGCGCTGTTCCCCGAGCAGGACGGCGGCTTTGGCGGCGCCGGCTTCGACATTGCGGTCGTATTCGAGGCCCTGGGCCGCGGCCTGGTGGTCGAGCCCTTCCTGGGTGCGCTGGTGGTGGGCCGGGCGCTGGGCCAGGCGGGCAGCGCCGCGCAAAAAGAGCGCATCGCCAGCCTGATCGACGGCAGCACCGTGGCCGCGCTGGCGCATGACGAGCCGGGCTCGCACTACGCGCTCTCACGCGTGGAGACCCGCGCCGTGCGCCATGGCGAGGGCTGGCTGCTCACGGGCCAGAAGGCCGTGGTGGTGCAGGGCGACCAGGCGCAATTGCTCCTCGTGAGCGCGCGCACCTCGGGCGAGGTGGACAGCGCGGAGGGCATCTCGCTGTTTCTCGTGCCCGGCGATGCGACGGGCGTTGCGCGCCGGGGCTACGGCCGCATCGACGGCGGCCGTGCGGCCGAGATCACCCTGACCAACGTGCAGGTCGGCCCCGAGGCCCTGCTGGGCGCCGAGGGCCAGGGATTCGCCACGCTGGAGCGGGCGGTGGGCTACGGCATCCTGGCCGTGTGCGCCGAAGCGCTGGGCGCCATGGAAGTGGCCAAGAAAGACACGCTCGAATACCTGCAGACGCGCAAGCAATTCGGCGTGCCGATCGGCAGCTTCCAGGCCCTGCAGCACCGCATGGCCGATCTGCTGCTGGAGGTGGAGCAGTCGCGCTCGGCGGTCATCAATGCGGCGGCGGCCATCGACAGCAGCGACCGCACCGAGCGCGAGCGCGCGCTGTCGGCCGCCAAGGTCACCATCGGGCGCATCGGCGCCCTGGTGGCCGAGGAGAGCATCCAGCTGCACGGTGGCATCGGCATGACCTGGGAGCTGCCGCTGTCGCACTACGCCAAGCGCCTGGTGATGGTGGATCACCAGTTTGGCGACGAAGATCACCATCTGGCGCGTTTCATCGCGCTGGGCCGCGCGCATTGACCCCCACTGCATTCGAGGAGACCCCATGAACCAAGCCTTCATCTGCGACGCCATCCGCACCCCCTTCGGCCGCTACGGCGGTGCGCTGTCCAGCGTACGCACCGACGACCTCGGTGCCATTCCCCTCAAGGCCCTCATGGAGCGCAATCCCGGCGTGGACTGGGCGGCCTTGACCGACGTGCTCTACGGCTGCGCCAACCAGGCTGGCGAAGACAACCGCAACGTCGCCCACATGGCCAGCTTGCTGGCCGGCCTGCCCATCGACGTGCCAGGCGCCACTATCAACCGCCTGTGCGGCTCGGGCCTGGACGCCGTGGGCACGGCCGCGCGCGCCATCAAGGCGGGTGAAGCCGGCCTCATGATCGCCGGCGGCGTGGAAAGCATGAGCCGCGCGCCCTTCGTCATGCCCAAGGCCGAGAGCGCCTTCAGCCGCCACAACGCGGTGTACGACACCACCATTGGCTGGCGCTTCGTCAACCAGCGCATGAAAGAGACGTACGGCGTCGATTCCATGCCCGAAACCGCCGAGAACGTGGCCCAGGAGTTCGGCATCGGGCGCGAGGCGCAGGACCGCATGGCCCTGCGCAGCCAGTTGAACGCCGTGGCCGCGCAGCAGGCCGGCCACCTGGTGCGCGAGATCGTGCCCGTGACCATCCCGCAGAAGAAGGGCGAGGCCATCGTCGTCAGCCAGGACGAGCACCTGCGCGAGACCAGCCTGGAAGCCCTGGCCAGGCTCAAGGGCGTGGTACGCCCGGATGGCACGGTGACGGCCGGCAACGCCAGCGGCGTGAACGACGGCGCCTGCGCGCTGCTGCTGGCCGATGAAGCCAGCGCCGCCAAGTACGGCTTGACTCCCCGCGCCCGCGTGGTCGGGATGGCCGTGGCCGGCGTGGCCCCGCGCATCATGGGCTTCGGTCCCACCCCTGCCACGCTCAAGGTGCTGGCGCAGACCGGCATCACGCTGGAGCAGCTCGACGTGATCGAACTCAACGAAGCCTTCGCCGCGCAGGGCCTGGCCGTGCTGCGCGCCCTGGGCCTCAAGGACGACGACGCGCGCGTGAACGCCTGGGGCGGCGCCATCGCGCTCGGTCACCCGCTGGGCGCCAGCGGCGCGCGCCTGGCCACCACGGCCGTCAACCGCCTGCACGAGCACGCCGGCCGGTACGCGCTGTGCACCATGTGCATCGGCGTGGGGCAGGGCATCGCGGTGATCCTGGAAAAGGTGTAGAGGATGAACATGGCACACGAGCGAGGGCGGGCGTCTGTCGTCCGACGATCCCTCCAGCCGTGCGAAGCTGTCGCCATGCTCAGGGTATTCCTGCGCGGTTCGGGCAGGGCACCTGCCTAGAATCTGTTGCAGTGCAATAGAGGGCGATGCCCAGGGAAATATCCACACATGACTGAGCAAGCCTCCGCCGCTTCGAGCCACACGACTGTCCGCGTGATCAAGAAATACCCGAACCGCCGTCTCTACGATACCGCCACCTCCTCCTACATTACGCTGGCCGAGGTCAAGCAATTGGTCATGGAGCGCCAGCCGCTGGTGGTGCGCGATGCGAAATCGGGCGAAGACATCACGCGCAGCATCTTCCTGCAAATCATTCTCGAAGAAGAGGCGGGCGGGCGCCCCATGTTCACCGAGGCGGCGCTGGCCAACATCATCCGTTTCTACGGCCATGCCATGCAGGGTTTCATGGGCAGCTACCTGGAGAAGAACGTGCAGGCGTTCACCGACATCCAGGCCAAGCTGGCCGAGCAGGCGCACGGCATGACGCCCGAGGCCTGGACGCAGTTCATGGGCGGCCAGGCGCCCATGGTGCCGGGCCTGATGGGCAACTACGCCGAGCAGTCGCGCACCTTGTTTTCTCAAATGCAGGAGCAGATGCAAAAGCAGACCGAGCAGATGCTCGGCGCCATGGGCCTCAAGCGCTGAGGCTGGATTTGGCGCCGCATACCGGCGTTGCGGGGACAATAGCGGGATGAACGACGTTGTTTCCCCACCCAAAATTCCCAAAATCGGCTTTGCCAGTTTGGGCTGCCCCAAGAATCTGACCGACTCCGAACTGATCCTCACGCAACTGAGCGCCGAGGGCTACGAGACGTCCAAGACCTTCGAGGGCGCCGATCTGGTGATCGTCAATACCTGCGGCTTCATTGACGACGCGGTGCGCGAGAGCCTCAACACCATTGGCGATGCGCTGGCTGAAAACGGCAAGGTCATTGTCACCGGCTGTCTGGGCGCGCGCCAAGGCGAGAGCGGCGGCAACTATGTGCAGCAGATGCACCCCAGCGTGCTCGCCGTGACGGGTGCGCACGCGACCCAGGAGGTGATGGATGCGGTGCACCGCAACCTGCCCAAGCCGCACGATCCTTTTGTCGACCTGGTTCCTGGCGCGTTTGGCGTGGCCGGCATCAAGCTCACGCCGCGCCACTATGCCTACCTGAAGATCAGCGAAGGCTGCAACCACCGCTGCACCTTCTGCATCATTCCCTCGATGCGCGGCGACCTGGTATCGCGCCCCGTCGGTGACGTGCTGGCGGAGGCCAAGGCGCTGTTTGCCGGTGGCGTCAAAGAGCTGCTGGTCATCAGCCAGGACACCTCGGCCTACGGCGTGGATGTGAAATACCGCACCGGCTTCTGGGATGGCCAGCCGGTCAAGACACGCATGCTGGAGCTGGTGCAAAAGCTGGGCGAGATCGCCGAGCCCTATGGCGCCTGGGTGCGCTTGCACTACGTGTACCCCTACCCGAGCGTGGACGAAATCATCCCCTTGATGGCCACCGGCAAGGTGCTGCCGTACCTGGACGTGCCGTTCCAGCACAGCCATCCCGATGTGCTCAAACGCATGAAGCGCCCAGCCAGCGGCGAGAAAAACCTCGAGCGCATCGAGCGCTGGCGCGCCGCCTGCCCGGAAATCGTCATTCGCAGCACCTTTATCGCCGGCTTCCCAGGCGAGACGGAAGAAGAGTTCCAGCACCTGCTGGACTTCCTGCGCGAGGCCGAGATCGACCGCGCCGGCTGTTTTGCCTACAGCGACGTCGCGGGCGCTGCCGCCAACGGGCTGCCGGGCATGCTCCCCATCGAGCTGCGCGAAGAGCGCCGCGCGCGCTTCATGGCGGTGGCCGAGGAGGTGTCGATTGCCAAGCTGCAGCGCCGTGTAGGCGCCACCATGCAGGTGCTGATGGACCATGCGCCCGGCCTGGGCCGCAAGGGCGGCGTTGGCCGCAGCTACGCCGATGCGCCCGAGATCGATGGCGTGGTGCACCTGCTGCCACCCGAAAAAATCAGCAAACAGCTCAAAGTGGGCGAATTCACCCGCGCCCGCATCGTCGGCGTGCAGGGGCATGATCTGGTGGCGCAGCCCATCTGAGCAGAATAGACCGCGCAGCAAGCAAAAAGGCTTCCCGAGGGAAGCCTTTTTGATGGGCGCTGAAGGCGTTTAGACGCGCTTGCGGTATTCGCCCGTGCGGGTGTCGACTTCGATCTTGTCGCCTTGCGAGACGAACAGCGGCACCGGCACTTCAAAGCCGGTGGCGATCTTGGCGGGCTTCAACACCTTGCCGGACGTGTCGCCCTTGACAGCGGGCTCGGTCCAGGTGATTTCGCGCTCGACGCTGGTCGGCAGTTCGACGGAAATGGCCTTGCCGTCGTAGAACACCACTTCGGCCGTCATGCCGTCTTCGAGGTAGTTGAGCGAGTCGCCCATGTTCTCGGCTTCGACTTCGTACTGGTTGTAGTCCGGGTCCATCCAGACGTACATCGGGTCGGCGAAGTAGGAGTAGGTGCAATCCTTCTTGTCAAGGATGACCTGGTCCATCTTGTCGTCGGCCTTGAACACCACTTCGGTGCCGAAGTTGCCGATCAGGCTTTTGAGCTTCATGCGCACCGTGGCCGAGTTGCGGCCGCCGCGGGAGTATTCGGTTTTAAGGACAACCATGGGGTCTTTGCCGTGCATGATGACGTTGCCGGCGCGGATTTCTTGAGCGATTTTCATAGCGTAGTGCTGGGTTTTGGCCGCTCAATGCGAAGCGCTAGCGTGCCGGAAGGCAGCCGCGCCGGAGCATGTTCCGCGGCGGGGAATGCGCTGCGCCGGAGCAAAATGCGGCCGGCGCTGATTGCGCAAAGCCTGCGATTTTAGCGTTTGCTTGCGCAAAAACCCAGTAGTTGGGTCAACAAATCGTTTTGTGCGAGCAAACGTTCACGTGCCGCGCGGACACAAGCGCCCCAATTTTGTAGCAGCGCAGCGTCCACCACCGGCAGCTTTCCGGGTGCCAGGCCGTTCCACACCCGATGGAAATGGCGCAGGCTGGGCGGTGCCTGCAGCCAGTCGAGAAACGCATCCAGTTTGGGCCCATGCGCGCCGTCGTCCTGCGGGTAGATATGCCACACCAGCGGCTGGCCCGCCCACAGCGCGCGCACCAGCGAATCTTCACCCCGCACAAAATTCAGATCGCAGGCCCAGAGCAGCTCGTCGTACGCTGGCTGGGGGCGCGCATCCATATTCAAAATATGTAGCTGCTCAGGCTTGCCAGATAAGCGCTGGAGGCCAATTTCATCTGAAATTTCCTGCATGGCCACTTGCACGGCGCGCTGCGCACGGCCAGGCGTGACCAGCAGGCGGGTGGGCGCTGCTGCCCCACTCGCGCATTGCTGCAGCCAGTCGCCCAGCGCTGGCGGTTCGTAGCAAAACAGCGAAACCCAGCGTGGCTCTTGCCCCGGTGCGTCGCCCCCATGTTGGCGTCGCCAGGCGCCGCGATCAAAGCGCTGCATGCGGTCCATCAAGCCGCGTTCCCGCAACAGGCCGCCGGTGTCCTTGCCAAAGCCGGGGTAATAGAACCACTTGGTCCAGCCGGCCGCCGGCCCGTGCAGGACCGGGCTGGGCAGGCCGTGGTGGCGCGGCACCCAGGATTGCGCTGAGAGGTATTCCAGATTGATCCATACGGGTTTTTTGGCGCCAGCGCTTACCCGGTCTGCGCATGCAGCTATGAAGTCAGGAGCAATCTCGCAACCAAAGGCCTCCACCAGCACGTCGCTGGGCGGTTCGTTTGCAGCAGGAAATGCACCCCAATTGCGCACTTCAACGCCGGCTGCGCCGCCTGGGGCCATCCAGGCCAGCGCGGATGCGTCGTCCACCCACAGGCGCACGCGCTGGCCAGCGGCGGCCAACTGGCTGGCCAGGCGCCAGCACACGCCGATGTCGCCAAAGTTGTCGATCACGCGGCAGAACACATCCCATTGCCAGGGGGGAACATGGTGGGAGGGCAGGGCGCTCATGCATGAATTGTCCACGGCTTGTGTGGGCTGCAAGCCAAGTTTGCACAATAGCGCCATGTCCGAAGCACATTCCGAAGAATTGTTGGCCCAGGTGGCCGCGCTACCGCCGCTGCCTGGTGTGTACCGCTATTTCGATGCGGATGGGGGGCTGCTGTATGTGGGCAAGGCGCGCAACCTGAAAAAACGGGTGTCGAGCTACTTCACCAAGACGCATGGCGGTACGCGTATCGGCCATATGGTGGGGCGCATCGTGCGCATGGAGACCACCGTGGTGCGCTCGGAGGCCGAGGCACTGCTGCTGGAAAACAACCTCATCAAGACGCTGCAGCCCAAGTACAACATCCTGTTTCGGGACGACAAGAGCTACCCGTACCTCAAGATCACCGGTGTCGCCGCGAAAGACGGCACGGGGGACGACCCGAGCCAGCGCTTTCCGCGCCTGGCCTACTACCGCGGCAGCACCGACAAAAAGCACCGCTACTTCGGCCCCTACCCAAGCGGCTGGGCGGTGAAGGAAACGATTTTGCTGCTGCAAAAGGTGTTTCGCCTGCGCACCTGCGAAGACACGGTGTTTGTCAACCGCACACGCCCCTGCCTGCTCTACCAGATCAAGCGCTGCAGCGCGCCCTGCGTGGGCCTGATTTCGCCCGAAGCCTATGCCCAGGACGTCGCTCACGCCGAAGCCCTGCTGCGCGGCGAAGCGGGGGCGGTGATGGAGGCCTTGCAGCACAGCATGCTGGCGCACGCCGAGCGGCTTGAATTCGAGCAGGCCGCCGACGTGCGCAACCAGATCACGGCGCTCTCGCGCGTGCTGCACCAGCAATCGGTGGAGACGACGAGCGACAAGGACGTAGACATCCTTGCCGTGCGCGTACAGGGCGGGCGCGCCTGCGTCAACCTGGCCATGGTGCGCGGTGGCCGGCATCTGGGCGACCGCGCTTACTTTCCGGTGCATGTGGACGATGCCGCCGCGTTGCAGGAAGCGCGTGCCGAGGCAGCGGATGCCGAGGACGTGGATGCCGAGGCAGTGGAGGCAGGGCAGGGCGCCGATGACGACGACGTTGGCCTGGCGCTGCCGGTGGAGGCCTTGGTGCTCCAGGCCTTCATCGCCCAGCACTACCTCGACGTACCCGTGCCGCCCGTGCTCGTCACCAGCGAGCCGGTCGGGCGCAGCCTGCTTGACGCGCTCAGCGAGCAAGCGGGCGTGCGCATCACTGCCGTGCACCAGCCGCGCGAGCAGCGCCGCGCGTGGCTGGATATGGCGCAGAACAACGCGCAACTGCAGCTCGCGCGCCTGCTTGCCGAAGAAGGCTCGCAGCAGGCGCGCACCCGCGCGCTGGCGCAGGCGCTGGACCTGTCGCAGGACGATCTGGACATGCTTCGCATTGAATGTTTCGACATCTCGCACACGGCGGGCGAATCGACCCAGGCGTCGTGCGTGGTGTTTCAGAACCACAAGATGCAAAGCAGCGAGTACCGCCGCTTCAACATTGATGGCATCACCGGCGGCGACGACTATGCCGCCATGCGCCAGGTGCTGCAGCGGCGTTACAGCAAGGTGGCCGAGGCGCAGCGCGAAGCGGGTGGCGCAGAGCCCGCGCCGGGCAGCGCGCGCCTGCCCGACCTGGTGCTGATCGATGGCGGCCGCGGCCAGGTCGGCGTGGCGCGCGAGGTGTTTGCCGCGCTGGGCCTTGACATCTCGCGCATCGTCGGCGTCGAGAAGGGTGAGGGGCGCAAGGTGGGCCTGGAAGAACTGGTGTTTGCCGACGGGCGCGAGAAGGTCTACCTCGGCAAGGATTCGGCCGCGCTGATGCTGGTAGCGCAGATCCGCGACGAAGCGCACCGCTTTGCCATCACCGGCATGCGCGCGGCCCGTGCCCGCGTGCGCACGGGGGGCAGCCGGCTGGAAGATATCGCCGGCGTGGGCCCGAAGAAACGCGCGCGCCTGCTGCAACGGTTTGGCGGCGTGCGCGGCGTGGCCGAGGCCAGCGTGGCCGATCTGTGCACGGTGGACGGCATATCGCCCGCCCTGGCGCAGGAAATCTACCGCGCGCTGCGCTGAGCATTGCCCGCCAGCTCCCGGCGAGCTGCTTGTGACCCGCGCGCGCGTGACACAATCAGCCCCATGTTCTGGACCATTCCCACCATCCTGACCTGGACGCGTATCGTGGCGATACCACTGATCGTGGGGGTGTTCTACCTGCCGCTCTCCGCCGAGACGCGCAACCTCATCGCCACCGTCATGTTCGTGGTGTTTGCCGCCACCGACTGGCTCGACGGTTTCCTGGCACGGCGCCTGAACCAGACCTCGTCGTTTGGCGCCTTTCTCGACCCGGTCGCTGACAAGTTCCTTGTGGCCGCCTCGCTGCTCGTACTGGTGCACCTGCGGCGCACCGACGTGTTTGTCGCGCTCATCATCATCGGGCGTGAAATTGCCATCTCCGCCTTGCGCGAATGGATGGCGCAGATTGGCGCCTCGCGCAGCGTCGCGGTGCACATGCTGGGCAAGCTCAAGACCACGGCGCAGATGGTGGCGATTCCGTTTCTGCTCTATGACGGCCCGCTGCCTGCGGGGCTTAACTCGGGGGTGGTGGGGCGCTGGCTGATCTGGATTGCCGCCGTGCTCACCGTCTGGTCCATGGCCTATTACCTGCAAAAAGCCCTGCCGGAAATTCGCGCCAGGGTGAAGTAAAAAATATAGGCAAAATCGGCCTCTAGCGCTTTATGGATAAGCGTTAATAGCTATTATTTTAGGAGTATTGATGGCCAAACACCGCATCGCCGTGATTGCCGGCGACGGCATCGGCAAAGAGGTCGTCCCTGAAGGCCTGCGCGTGCTTGAAGCCGCCGCCACGCGCTTTGGCATCGACCTGCAGTTCGACCATTTCGACTTTTCCAGCTGGGACTATTTCGAGCGCCACGGCAAGATGCTGCCAGACGACTGGAAGGCGCAAATCGGCAGCCACGATGCACTCTACTTCGGCGCTGTGGGCTGGCCCGAGAAGATTCCCGACCATATCTCACTCTGGGGCTCTCTGCTCCTGTTCCGGCGCGAGTTTGACCAGTATGTGAACCTACGGCCGGCGCGTTTGATGCCTGGCGTCATGGCGCCCGTGGTGCGCTCGGACGGCAGCGCCCGGGCCCCTGGCGAGATCGACATGATGATCGTGCGCGAAAACACCGAGGGCGAATACTCCAGCATCGGCGGGCGCATGTTCGAGGGCACCGAGCGCGAGATCGTCGTGCAGGAGACGGTCATGACGCGCCACGGTGTAGACCGGGTGCTGCGTTTTGCCTTCGAGCAGGCGCGCTCGCGCCCCAAAAAACACCTCACCAGCGCGACGAAATCCAACGGTATCGCCATCACCATGCCCTACTGGGACGAGCGCGTGGCCGCCATGGCGCGCGAGTACCCGGATGTGCGTGTCGACAAATTCCATATCGACATCCTCACGGCGCATTTCGTGCAGCGCCCGGACGCCTTTGACGTGGTCGTGGCCAGCAATTTGTTTGGCGACATCCTGAGCGACCTCGGCCCCGCGTGCACCGGCACGATTGGCATCGCGCCCAGCGCCAACCTGAACCCCGCGCGCGTCCACCCTTCGCTGTTCGAGCCGGTGCACGGTTCGGCGCCGGATATTGCGGGGCGCAACGTTGCCAATCCCATCGGGCAAATCTGGTGCGGCGCGTTGATGCTCGATTTCCTGGGCTACCGCGCCGCGCACGACGCCATGTTGGGCGCGATTGAGGCTGCGCTGGATCCGCGCAGTGGCGGGCCGCGTACCCCCGACCTGGGCGGCACGGCCAGTACGCAGGACGTAGGGCGTGCCATCGCCCAGCGGCTGTGATGCGAAAGGCCGATGTCAATACGGGATTTGCCCTGTGGCCGAAACACGCGCGAAGCCCGCTAACTGTCTCGGCATGCACGCGAATGCGGCTAGAATTCACGCTTCCCACGGGCCGCGAGCGGCTCGTATTGACACCGCGAATCCCGGTGGTTTTAATCTGATTGGCAGCACCAATGTGTGCTCAACCTGTTCAACTTGCCGGTGCGCTATCCGTGCGCGGTCGCAAGCTTGCGGACAGGCAACGACCAGAAAACCAAGAGACACTCAACCCCTATATCCCGAGAGGCACCTTGTGAACAAAACCGAACTCATTGAGCACATCGCGAACAACGCCGATCTGTCCAAAGCTGCCGCTGCGCGTGCTTTGGAATCGACCATTGAGGCAGTCAAGAAGACTTTGAAAAAGGGCGGCACGGTGTCCCTCGTGGGTTTTGGTACATTCGCGGTGGGTAAACGCGCTGCGCGCACCGGCCGCAATCCGCGGACTGGCGCTGCGATTAAAATCAAGGCTGCTAAAGTTCCGAAGTTCCGTCCAGGCAAGGCGTTGAAAGACGCGTTGAACTGACGCACAGATCAAGGTGGGGTGCTTAGCTCAGTTGGTAGAGCGGCGCCCTTACAAGGCGTAGGTCGGCGGTTCGACCCCGTCAGCACCCACCACTGATTCAAAGGCGAACGCAAGTTCGCCTTTTCTTTTTGTCATTGAAAGACTGGCCCATGTTTGAATCCATCCGCAAGCACTCGAAAATTGCGATGCTCGTGATGTTCTTGCTGATCATTCCGTCGTTCGTGCTCGTCGGTATCGACTCCAAGTATTTCTCCGGCAGCAGTCCGGTGGTGGCGCGTGTGGATGGGCATGACATCACGCAAGCAGAGTGGGACAACGCCCACCGCACGGAGTCCGACCGCATTCGTGCCCAGCAGCCAGGGATTGACGGGGCACTGCTGGACTCGCCCCAGGCGCGCTATGCCACTTTGGAAAGGTTGGTGCGTGACCGTGTCTTGCAGGCTGCGGCTATCAAAATGCATCTGCAGCCGAGCAACGCCCGGCTCGCCAGCGCCTTGCAGGAAATTCCGCAGATTGCTGCACTGCGCCGCCCTGACGGTAGCTTGGACGCCGAGGCGTACCGCAAACTCGTGGCGACGCAAGGCATGACGCCAGAGGGTTTTGAAGCGTCGATGCGGCACGATTTGGCAATCAACCAAGTGCTGGGCGGCATCATGTCCACCAGCTTTGCCACGCCTGCACAAGCCGAGATCACACTGGCGCCCTTGTTTCAGCAGCGAGAGATTCGGGTAGCAAGCTTCAATCCCAAGGATTTCGCATCCAAGGTGGCGGTCAACGACGCGGACCTTCAGGCCTACTACAAGGACCATACCGAGCAGTTCAAGCAGCCAGAGCAAGCCAATGTTGAATATGTGGTGCTGGATCTGGATGCCGTACGTGCCGGGATTGTCTTGAGTGAAGACGACCTCAAGACGTATTACAAGGAAAATCTCGCGCAGCTGTCAGGCAAGGAAGAGCGGCGCGCCAGCCATATTTTGATAGCTGTCGCCAAGGATGCTCCTGCTGCCGAACGTGCTGCAGCCAAGGAACGTGCGCAAGCGCTCCTGGAGCAGGTGCGCAAAGCGCCTGAGACGTTTGCAGAAGTTGCCAAGAAAAATTCTCAGGACCCAGGTTCCGCCAGCAAGGGCGGAGATCTCGGGTTTTTCGGCCGCGGTGCCATGGTCAAGCCTTTTGAGGACGCAGCGTTCGGCCTTGAAAAGAACGCGATCAGCGACGTAGTGGCGAGCGATTTCGGCTACCACATCATCAAGCTCACGGACATCAAGAAGCCGCCCGTTCCTACGTTTGAAGAGAAGCGTGCAGAGATTGAAGGCCAACTCAAACAGCAGCAGGCCCAGCACAAGTTCGCTGAAGTTGCCGAAACGTTTACCAACATGGTCTACGAGCAGTCCGACAGCCTCAATCCGGTGGTAGAAAAACTCAAACTGAAACTGCACACGGCAACGGGTGTGACGCGAGTGCCTGGCGTTGGCACAGAAGGTGCCTTGGCTAGCGCAAAGCTTTTGACGGCGCTTTTTTCCGCCGATTCGGTAAAGGACAAGCGCAACACCGAGGCCGTGGAAATTGGTCCGAACCAACTGGCCTCGGCACGCATTACGCAGTACATGCCTGCGCGAACCCTGTCGTTTGACGAGGCGCGCGACAAAGTTCGCACTTTGTTTGTTGCCACCAAATCGGCTGAGCTGGCCCGCGCAGAAGGCGAGGCGAAGCGTGCAGCCTGGGGCAAGGATGCAGGGTTGGCGAGCAGTGCACTGTCGGCTCCGCTTGTGGTTTCTCGTCAAGACGCCCACTCCCAGCCGCCTGCGCTTGTGGAAAAAGTGATGAGCGAAGATCAGACAAAGCTCCCCGCATGGGTGGGCGTCGATCTTGGGGAGCAGGGTTACCTGGTAGCGCAGATCACCCGCGCAATCGAAGAAAAAACCCCTCCTGAGAATGTAGCAACACAGAGGCGCCAGCAGTATCTTCAATGGTGGACGAATGCCGAGGCGCTCGCCTACTACGAACTGCTCAAGCAGCAGTTCAAGGCACAAATCAAAGTCCCTCGCCCGGAAGCATCTCCGGCTGCAAAGGGCTGATACTTGGAAAATTCATCGTATAATTTATAGCTCTACGGTGGCTGTAGCTCAGTTGGTAGAGTCCAGGATTGTGATTCCTGTTGTCGTGGGTTCGAGCCCCATCAGCCACCCCAAGTACAGTAAAGAAACCCTGCTATTCAAAAGATAGCGGGGTTTTTTGTTTTTCGTTGCTTGTAGGCAATCTGTAGGCAAGTTGCCCAAATGCGGCCACCCAGCACCAGACAAAGCAGAGCCTCTTGCAAGGGGCTCCGAAGGGGTGAAACGGTTGCAGTGGTGCAACCCCATGAATTTAATCGGGGTGACGGTCCGGTGACGGGGTACGCGGTCAGCTTTGGGCTGCAACCATGTCTAGCTCGACTTGCCGATGCGCTCGATGTACGGTGATTTCGTGCTAACCGCGTGCTAACTTCGTTAAACAAACTGCGTCTCCAATCGCGCACATCCGGGACGCCTGCAGCAGTAGCCAATGGGTGGTTTGTTGTGGTCGGTCCGCCTCTCGCAGTTCCCGCCCATGGTGCCTTAAGAAATTTGCCGTGGCGCGCGTATCAGTCCTCCTGTTAGCGCGGCTTTTTCCTTCTATGAGCGCCTCCGAAAACTCTTGGCTCCTCGTGCGCATGTGCGCACTGCCTGTGACCTTATTGTGACCATCTGTGATTGCGTCGTTCCTCGTGGGCACGCGCGTACTGCTGATGCAGCACCGTGCAGCAAAACGCAGCAGACAGTTCCTCGCGCGCACGTGCGCACTGCTCCGAATATGCCTTTCAACCGCTGCGACACGGCACAAGCTGCGCCCCTCCCAAGTGCTTCACGTTCCTTACATACCGGTATCCACTCGCGGTATCCACTCGAAGGCGAGATAGCGAGTAACAGTGTTGCACTTTCTTGCGGTTTTGTTACGTGGCGCACTGACATGGTCGCCAGCTGAACTAGCGCAATTCATAGCAGTCCCGCTGGTGCAGGGACCTGGCCTGTCAACCAGCCTATTCCGTGCGTACTTTGTTGCGTACCTTAGGCGGCTTTTGGTGCGTGAGGTCTTCTGTATTTCATCCCCCAGCAAGTCAGTGCCAGCAGCAGGTGCGGGGCAGGTGCGGATTGGTGCACCCCTATAGGGTGCTGCACCTATCTGCACCTTTTCTGCCCGGCGGTGCGGATTGGTGTTCGCATCAGTTCGCACCATTTCGCACCTCACTAACGGCGGTGACTATCCCTACGCACTCCAGCACCTGCCCGGCGGTCACCAGCTTTTTCAGTTCGCGGTAAACGGCGCTCTTGTCGTACAGCGGCTGGAAGTGTTCCACCACCTCGCGCTTCTTCTTTCCGGCAGGCTGGGTGCGCAGGTACGGTCAAAGCGGCGCACCACCAAGCCCATGTCTTGCCCGGCGTTTTCGTTCGCACCAGCGCTCAGGCGTGCCAGGGTGTCGCCCACAATCAGACGCACCTTTTGCCCTCGCTGGCGCTCCAACTGGAGCACCACGGCAATGACGGCTTCGGTGTCGGCATCCCCATCAAACAAGTCGATAGGGCTTTGCACAATGGCGAAGTTAGGCACGCGCACCCCGTGGTGCTTTTGATAGGCTTGCAAGCGGCCACGCACGGATGCGGGCGATTCAGCGGCCAGATACACCACCAAGCCCGGCTCGGTGTTGCGCCCCATCCATTGCGCACCACGCGCCACAGCGGCGGCCATGTCGATAACGAAAAAGGTTTTTCCGCTGTTGCTGTCGCCATAGAGCACGCTGCCATCGCCTGCGGTTAGCACGCCTTCCACCAGTTCATCGGGCGGCGTGAACGTGTCGGGTAGTTCGTCGGCAAAGGCCACAGACAGCGGCAGCAGCAGCGGTGCCGGCTCACGCGCGGCTTGTAGGGCATCGGCCAGCACGTCGTGCCCGTCACGCTGCGCCAGGTCGTTTGCATCGAAGTTCTGCGGCTCGCCTTCTGGCATGTAGGCCACAGCAGCGCCGACTTCGCGAGCTATCTTTTCGGCAGCTTCTTCTTTGCCAACGTCGGGCACCAGCACCAGGCGGGCGGATGCATCACGCTGGCGCAAGTCGGCAGCTACGCGCGCCACACGGCCCCAGCCAAAACACACCACAGCAGGATGCCCGGTCGCTTGCCAGCAGGCCCATGCGGTGCCAATGCCTTCGCACACAAGCGCTACGCCACCGGGCACCAGTTCGCCCACCGTGAAATAGCCATCCTGCAAGGTTGCGCCCGGTAGGTTCGGCTTGTCATTCAAGCCCTTCGCCTTCATGCGCGCGGCAGTCTCAGGCGGCGCGATGCATTGCACGGTCGCAAGCTCTCCGCTCGGGCGCAGCACGGGCACCACAAGCGCACCGGCCATGCTCTGCGCCTGTATATGCAACGGGTCGCCATCGGGCACCACGCGCAGGCCATCAAGCGGCACCCCGGCGGCGCGTTTCGCAACGATGTACGGATGCGCGGCGGTTGCGGGCTTGCAGCGCGCCCACACTTCGGCAGGGCTCATGCCGGGGGAAGGCATGCGCGGCGGCTCTGGGGCTTTTCTGGGGGCTTGCTGTAGGCGTTGCAGGGGTTTGCCTTCACGAATGCGCCAGCCGTTTTCAGCAGCCACGCGGAAAAGAGTTCCAGCCCCTACTCCTCCGCCGGATTTGATGCTGCGCCACGTATTGCGGGCGTCGCGTTCGTTGTAGTTCCCGGCCCCGGCGCTCCAATCATTGAAGGCGTCGAAGTCAAGGCCAGCAGCTTGTGCAGCCATGCCCACCTTCACCCATTCATCACGCGGCAGGTCGGGCGGTATAGCTTGCAGCGCATCGCGTGCGCGGTCAGCAGGCGCGGCCATCATGTGCCACCCCCGTTCAATGCCAGTGCTTGCGCGGTGTATTTCCCGTCAAGGTGGTACAGGGCAATGATGCGGTGCGGGTTGTCATCGGTGGGGCTGGGCACCTCGATGGTTTCCACCGGCCAACCCAATGTGCGCAGCGTGAATATCACCGCACCCAAGCGCCAGCTTTGTGTGCTGCCCTCGAAGTCTGGATGGTCAATCATTCGGCCATCCATCAGCATTCCAAGGGCACGGTCTGCCAGGGTTCCGCGCTTGGGCCAGGTCGGGCAAAACGGTGGGGGCGGCAGGAAAGAGAGTTGTTCAGGGGCTTGCCTCATGCTGCATCCCCTTCAAACAAACCTTGCTGCCCCGGATGATGGCGGCGGCTCTTGAGCGCAGCATTGAAACGGTCCGCAATGCGCTTTGCTTCGGCAGCCTTTGAGCGGCGAGCCCGGCGTGCAGCCCGAACCTTGGTGCACCAGTTATCCGCGCCAGCAGCCAGTGCGCAGGCGACGATTTCCGGTTCGAGGAAGTATTCAGCCACCCATGCCACGCGGCCATCACGGCACCCTGTGGCCTTGTCCTGAGCCTGGATAGGCCATCCGTATTTTTCCGCAAGGTAGAACGTCACGGCTGATAGTCGCGTCGTGCTGGCTTCGTCCACGGCGTCCAGGCTGGTCAGGCGTTCGTAGTTGAGCAGACGGGCCAGTACCTCGGCAGTCACCGTGTTCAGCTTGGCAGGCAGTCCACCTGGGGCGATAATCTGCGCACCTTGCCGGGTAGCGCTCGATACTGCATTTGTGGTGTCGGGCGTTTTCATTTGGCGGCCCTCCCACGTCGAAACCAGCGGGACGGGGCTGCGCACCACAGCGCCAGCAGCAGGCGATTGATGGCGGCGCTCATTGCGCCACCCCCAGCACGATGCGGATGCCAGCTACAGGCCAGCACAATCTGCCATTGACGCGCACGGGACGCAGGCCATCGGGGAAGGTTTCAGCGCAGGCCCAGCCCCTCAAGGTCTGCGGGCGGCGTAGCAAATAATGCGCGGCCTGTTCGGTCGGCACCGTGGGGCGGTTCACCAGTTCCAGCGGGGGGAATTGTTGGGGCTCAGTTGCAGCGCGGCGGGTGTCTGCGCTGTGTAACGTTGCTGTCTGCATTCTTCACCTTTCCGACACGTTGATTTGTGTCGTGGGGTGAACTTTTCCGTCCCGGTATTCCCGGCGCGCCCTCCGGGAACTGCGGGAATCAGGGCGCTATCTTTGCGCCAGCTCGCGCAGTTCGGAAAACCTGTTTTGAATCGTTTTCACGTTTAACGGCTGCGCAATATCACGCACAAAAAGGTTTCCAAGGTTATGCCCCGTGCCCTTGTCGAATGGCGAGTTCGACCCGGTTTTGGCTTCCAAGGCACGGTAAAGCTCTTTACATGTAGCGTATTGCCCGGCCTGCATAACTTCCACGATGTAGGGGCTTGAAACGTCCCACCATGTGCGGCGCTTTGCTTTGGTTTTCGCCATGGGTGCATCGTTGGCGCTGTCCACCAAGGGCGCTGTGCACTCCACCCGCTGTTCCGTATCAGCTTCTGTCCGCCACCACATATCGGCATCCATGGTGTACTTCAACCAGGCGGCAGTGCGCTCAACTTGGGTAGATGGGTCGTTCTTGAAATCATGTTGCTGCAAGAAGAACTTGCGCTGATGGGGTGCCAGAACATCCCATGCAACCATGGATTCGGTTCGCCATTGGTCCTGCAACGATTTTGGAAGGGCCTCAAATGGCGACTCAATCCAAGGGGCAAACAAGGGTGAAAATACGGTGAATTCATCGCATGGCGTGGTCTGGGTAGCGCAGGCTGCTACTTCAGACTCAAACCCTTCCAAGATTAAGCAGCGGATTTCGGGCTCTGCAATGAATGGGGCAAAGTTAAGAACTACCCGTCGTTGCTGTTCATCCTCTGACATCACGTCGCCAGCAGCGGTCATGAAGGTCGTTCCGTGTCGCCCATAGCGGCGCAGGTAGCGTGGCTCAAACTCATCTTTCCACACGAACACCCCAGCCGGTAGCTCATTCAACGACTGTTTGCGCCACTCTTGGTAGCCAGTCTCATGACTTATTTCTGTCGCTTTGATGCGGTCGCTCAAGGCCTTCAAGGCACGGCACGGAAAGTTCTCCCACCAAGTCTGAACGACGGGCCGCACCTCGCTATCTTCTATTCGGTAGGCAAATATGTCGTGAAACGCATAGCCATGCTCTCCGCCAGCTAAAGCATCAGCTAATTCATCGGGGGACAGCACCTCCCAATTTGTCAACAACGGAATTGCCCGCACGGGAATGGCATCCCGGCCCTCAATCTTCAAGATGACGTTCACGGCACCCCCTCGGTGCAACCCTGAAGAAGAGCCCCAGCAGGCGGGCAGGGAAACCCGCTTTTCGGTTCGCGGGCCTAGCTGGGGCGAAACGGTCAGGCGTGCGTCCGAACCCAGCTTTTCAGCGCGTCATTGATGCGGGTTTGCCAGCCATCTCCCGATGCTCTGAACTTCTCCACCACCTCCACATCAAGGCGCAGGGTTACTTGGGTCTTGGTGCCACTGCCCAGCGGGCGGCCACGGCGCGCTAGCGGCTTTGCCTGTTCCCATTCGGTATCGGTGAACGGCACAGCATCAGGGTCTGCCAGTGCAGCGGCGGTAATGGCTGCATCCTCGGCAGGGGTCGGCAGGATGGTTCCGGCTTTAAGTTTCGGCATAGCGTTTCACCTCTCGGCTGTTGGCCTTTCTCAAACTGATGACGCGGCGCTCGGTCGGCTGCTCTGGCGGGCGGTCAACAAACACCAGCGCCATGATGCGCAGGCCGATGTATCCCAGCGCCACCATGCGGGCCTCGCCATAGTCCCGGCGCGTGTCCGGCCACACCACGGCGGTGCCCCATTCAAAGCCCACCGCATCAAACAATGACACTCCATGCTTTGCCAGATTGGCGGCATCTTTGGCCGGGTCGAACGTCACATTCATGCTTAAGTGTAGCTACGTTTATTTAGAGTGCAAGGATTATTTGTAGTTGCGTTATTTCACGCGGTAGCCACCACGCGCAGCGCACCGGGCGCGGCCTGGGCATCAAACACAATCCTGGCCTGTTCCAAAATCCACGCCTCTATGCGCTCATGGTGTACGCGCAGCAGTTCCAGCGGGCGCACCTTGTAGTGCTTTTCAGCGGTTGCGCTGGGCTTGTGGCCTTGAATCTGCGCCACCACCCCGGCGGGCACCTCCAGCCACTCGGTCAGACTGGCAAACGAACGGCGCAGGCCATGCAGGGTTAAACCTTCCAGGCCAGCGGCGGCACATGCGCGTGTGTGCGGGTTGTTGGGTTCGGTCAGGCATCCGCTGGCGCTGGTGAGGCTAGAAAACACCCATTCATTGCGGCGGGGCAGGGCTGCCAACAAGTGCAGCATGTAGGGCGTTGCGGGAATCTCGCGTGTCCCTTCCACCTTGTCGCGGATGCTGATGCCCTTCCATTGCGTGTTGATGTCCTCCCAGCGCAGCGCCAGCACCTCACCAGGGCGGGCACCAGTCAGCAGCATCATTTGCAGGCAGGCGGCAATAACGGGGTTCTGTATCTGTTGCACGGCGGCAAACCATGCGGCCAATTGTTCCCGCTGCAACACGTCCGTTTTCGTGCCCGGCTTGCCCAGTGCCTCGCGTGCCTTCTTGGTTTTGGCGGGGTTCTTGTCGGGCAGCAGGGCGGAATATTCCGGCTGTTCTGCGCACCATGACAGAAACACGGTCAGCAGTCGCCATGCCAGCCGGGCGGATGATGGGCGGGTCTTGCCTTCATCGGCGGCCCATCGTTCTATCGTGGCTTGGTCAAGGTCTTTCAGCGCCAGCGGCATCAGTGCGGCCAGCGGCCCCGGCTTGGTCAGATGCTTGCCACCACCACGGCGGCCCGATGGCAAGCCCCCGGCCTTTGCCTTGTCGATATGGTCGCGGTAGTGCAGTTCCCCCCAAAACGGGCGGCGCTGTTCTATGTAGGCTGTCCACACCTCGCCCACTGTCACGGCTTCACGTTGGGCGGCCACGGCTTGCGCAGCGGCGGCCTCCACCTGGGCGGCCTTGTCTGCCTGTTGCTGGCGCTCAAGCTCGCGGGGGTCGGCGCCACTATCGACCAGCATCTTTAAGCGCTGTGCTTCGCCCCGTGCCTTTTCAATCGGCCAATCGGCGGCGGTGCCAATACTCAGGCGCAGGCTTGCCCCGTTCAAGCGCGATTCAAACACGTAGGTTTTGCGGCCCGTGGGCGTCACGCGCAGCGCCAGGGCGGGGGCTTCGGTGTCCCATAGGAAAGCCTGGGATTTGTCAGCCGGGCAGGTGAAGGCGTCAACCCTGCCAGCGGTCAGCCTCACGCGGTTTTGTGGCTTGCTCATGGCACCCTCTTGGAATCTGTAGGCAATCTGTAGGCAAATTTGCTAGAAATTGCCGAATTTCAATCAACGCCTTAACTGGGTGTTTGTCCAGTGCAATGCTCGTAAGTTGTTGATTTTTATTGATTGTATCAGCGGCAATCAACGTGGGCAAATACTAAAAAGTCAGGATTGTGATTCCTGTTGTCGTGGGTTCGAGCCCCATCAGCCACCCCAATTTGAAAACCCTGCTATCTAACGGTGGCAGGGTTTTGCTTTATGGGGCGTCTCGGTGGGGGTGAACTCCTCGCTTTTGTTGCTGCGTCAACAGCAGGTTGCAGGGCGGAATGGCACGTGAATGCCTTGTCCGCGAAAGACATATCCCTTGCTGAGTGCTTCAATCCAAGCAAGGAGAGCGCAAATGGCGAAGAGGAAGAACAACGCGACGAGGGTGAGGTACACGCCGGAATTCAAGCTCGAAGCAGTGACGATGGAGCGACTGCACGGGAGCGCTTGAAGACTAGAAGACAGGCCAAGGATGAAATTGTGGCGTAGCTTGCTCTGGTACACCGTGCTCGGTTGCACTCGACCTTGGGCTTTGTCAGTCCAGTGCAGTTCGGGAAAAGCTGGCTTACGGCACAACCCCGACAAGCCAATTCATGACTCGGCCGTGGGATACGGACTCCAGGGGCAAGGTCAGAAGGAAGAAATTTTCCATCCATTCTGTTTTTTTTGTAAAAACCCGTACTACAATGCAAGGCTGCGCTGCTGACGGCAGGTAAGTCCCGAGAGGGGCTGACTGGATTTGGTGGTGCGGCGGGGGAAGTTGGAAGAAGTCGAGTGAGGTGAGGGGAAGAAATTCTTCGAATCTTTTTGACAGAA
>Ga0265332_10000077_pt1 | contig 84198 bp, 84 predicted proteins | sample 41926metaG_FD_202084 | JGI IMG/M metagenome (GOLD analysis project Ga0265332, IMG submission 202084) | Rhizosphere microbial communities from Carex aquatilis grown in University of Washington, Seatle, WA, United States - 4-19-26 metaG | ecosystem: Host-associated > Plants > Roots > Rhizosphere...
CAACGATAACCCTGTCGCCAACGTCCGTAAGCCAAAACTTCCGCCTGGCCGTGATCGACGCTTGGCTCCTCGTGAAGAACGGATGATCATGAGGCATTGTTCCCAGCGGGGCGCGCATGAGATGAAGGCCATTGTCCAATTGGCATTAGAAACTGCTATGCGTCAGGGGGAGATTCTGGGGGTGTGCTGGGAGCACATCAATCTGAAATCCAGAATTGTTCATCTGCCCGACACCAAGAATGGTTCCAAACGTGATATCCCGTTAAGCATGGAGGCTAGGGATATCCTGGCGGCCCAGAGGGTGAAGCTGTCGGGGCGAGTCTTTAGCTATACGAACAACGGATTGAAGAGCAGTTGGCGAAGCATGATCAAGAGGCTGAATATTCCTGATCTGCATTTCCACGATCTTCGGCACGAAGCAATCTCTCGCTTGATGGAACGAGGTGTCTTCAACCTGATGGAAGTTGCTGCCATCAGCGGACACAAGAGCCTGTCCATGCTGAAGCGATATACGCATCTTCGTGCTCAGCGTTTGGTGCGTAAGCTCGACGCTGGCGCAAACAAGGGGAAGGCTGCGGTCTTGAGCTACCTGGTTCCTTATCCAGCCTTCATCGAGCCCTATGAGAGCCAGGTAAAAGTAACCTTCCCGGACTTTGACGATCTGCATGTGGCAGGGCCATGTCTAAACAGTGCAGTACAGCAAGCTCAGGATGCCCTATTACGGGAAATTTTGGTCTTGATGCGTCAAGGTCGGCCGATCCCGCCGCCAAACAACTACCTAGAACTCCTCGATGAATCCAGGCTCTTTCACCTGGACCCGTTGGCAACCTATGATTCCCTCGCGGATCTTGCCGAGGGCGCGCTGGTTTGAGTTCTGATGACCTTGCGAGGGAGGAGGAGTCCCTACTGGTGTGGATGAGCGGGTTGAAAGCAGGACCTTATCTAACTACCGCTTGAATTGGGGTGACAGTCATCTAGTGGCAAATCCACAAAAAAGTTGCGCTTGAAGTGAACAACTAAGTTCGTGCATACTGAGAATATGTATCAATCTCTTCGCCACCGTTTTCGTGCATATGTGCAGCACCCTATCGGGCGCTGCGCGGTGGTATTGATGCTGTTTGCCTTGGTGGCAGCCAGTGTTCCGTTTGGTGAGATTCATGCCCATGCGGATGGTGATCACGATCATGATCACGGTTACGTCACTGCTGAATTGACGAAGGCATCGCTCTCCGATCCTTCAGACTCTATGGACTCCGATTCTGATTCGACCGGAGCCAAAGTGCTGCATGCACACGGTTCCGTTGTCACTCCTCCGCCCTTGCCGGTGGATGGACTGGGAATCGAGCCATTCATCTTTCCCGCCCGGGACAAGATTACCCTCGCCTACTTGTCGCGGCCTTCTGCGACACCACTTCCCCCCTATCGCCCTCCAATCGCCTGACGCCTAGCGCCGCTTTTTAGCGGCTTGCTTTGTGTCGTCTGTCGATATTGGAGGTTTTCCGTGAACTTGCGTTGTTTGCTGGTTCTGGCTGTAGCCGGAACCTGCGGTATCCCCTTGTCGGGGTATGCCGCTGAATCCTTGCGCCTGGAGGAAGCAGTCTCCCGCGCCTTGGCATCCCACCCCTCACTTGCGGCCGAGGCCGCGCAATTGAAAGCCGTTCAGGCACGCGCTCAGCGTGAAGGCCTGGCAACGCCCTTTATGATCGGCGCCGATGTGGAAAACGTCGGCGGTACTGGAGCCTTTCGGGGGGGGCAATCAGCTGAAACCACGCTACGTATTGGCCGCGTCATTGAACTGGGCGGTAAACGTGAAGCGCGCCAGGCATTGGGTAGCGCTGAAATCAATCAGCAACAGAACCTGTCCGAGGCAACCCGCCTGGATGTCATCAGCCGCACCTCACTCCGCTTCATTTCAGTGCTGGCTGACCAGCAACGGCTGAAATACGCTCAAGAGCAGGTAGGACAAGCCGAGCGCACACGCCGCGAGGTCGCCAATTGGGTAGCCGCTGCCCGCAACCCGGAGTCAGATTTGCGTGCGGCTGAAATCGCCGTTGCTGACGCCGAGCTGGAGCGCACCCGGGCCGAGCACAAGCTGACCTCTGCCAGGTTAACCCTGGCCTCCAGCTGGGGGGTCTTAACACCCGATTTTGAGACGGCTGCAGGCAATCTGCTCGTGCTGCCCAAAGCGGAGTCGCTGGATACCTTGGTGGCTCGTCTGCCGATGACACCAGAGCAACGTGCCGCATTGCTCGAGGCGGATAGTATCGCTGCTCGCAAGCGCTTAGCCGAGGCCGGCGCCAAGCCGGACGTTACCGTCAATCTGGGTGTGCGTCGCCTTGAGGCAACCAGCGATCAGGCATTGATGATGTCGGTATCGATTCCACTCGGCAACCAGGTTCGCTCGGGACTGTCCGTCGCCGAAGCCAATGCGCAACTGATGGCACTGGAAGCTCGCCGCGATGCTCAGCGTTTCGAGCACTACCAGTCGCTGTTTGGAAAGTATCAAGAACTCAATCAGGCCCGTACTGAAGCTGAAACGCTGCAAAAGCACATGCTTCCCAAGGCCGAGGAGGCACTGGCCTTCACCCGGCGCGGCTTCGAAGCCGGCCGCTTCTCCTTTCTTGCCCTGGCACAAGCGCAAAAAACCCTATTCGAACTGCGCCAACGCGCTGTCGATGCTGCTGCTCGCTGCCAGATCCTGATGACCGAGGTGGAACGCCTCACCGCCATTGCCCCGGAACCCACGCCATGAACCGACTATTACCCCTGATTCTCGTGCCTCTGCTGCTGACAGCTTGCGGCAACGATACCCCTCCCTCCGCTGTGGTTGCTGCGGAAAAAGCCAGTGCTGCCGAAGAGTACGAGCGTGGCCCCCATCGCGGCCGGATGCTGCGCCAGGGTGACTTCGCTCTCGAAGTGACCATCTATGAAACCAATGTGCCGCCGCAGTATCGGCTGTATGCCTACCAGAACGGCAAGCCTTTGCCGCCGGCCAGCGTGCAAGCCGCAATCCAGCTCAAGCGCCTGGATGGCGAATTCAACAATTTCACCTTCACGCCGGAAAAAGACTACCTGAACGGCAGCAGTGAAGTCATTGAGCCCCATTCATTCGATGTCGAGGTCAAGGCCCAGCATGCCGGCCAATCCTACAGCTGGGCGTTCCCCTCGTATGAGGGGCGCACCACGATTCCGGCGGCTGCCGCAAACGACGCAGGGGTTAAGGTCGAGAAGGCCGGTCCGACAACAATCCGCAATACAGTGCGGCTGATGGGTGCTGTGATGGTCGATGCGAATCGGCGTGCCGAGATCAAGGCCCGCTTCCCGGGCATCGTACGCGCGGTCAATGTCCAGGAAGGGCAGCGTGTCAGTCGTGGCCAGACGCTGGTGGCGATTGAAGGTAACGACAGCATGCGGACCTATTCCGTTGTCGCACCGTTTGACGGCATCGTCTTGGCGCGCAATACCAACGTCGGCGACGTTGCCGGCAGCAACACCCTGGTTGAACTGGCGGATTTGTCCAGCGTCTGGGTGGAATTACGGGCTCTCGGTGGAGATGCGGAGAAGCTGTCCGTGGGCCAGGAGGTCGAGATTTCCTCGGCCACCGGTGGCAGCCGGGTCACCGGGAAAATCCAGACGCTGCTGCCCCTGGCCTCCGGGCAAAGCGTGGTGGCCCGTGCCAGCATTGCCAACCCTGAAGGGCGGTGGCGGCCGGGTATGGCGGTCTCTGCGGATGTCACCGTGGCGGCACGCCAAGTCCCGCTGGCGGTGAAGGAATCCGGCCTGCAACGCTTCCGTGATTTCACCGTCGTCTTTACCCAGGTAGGGGACACCTACGAGGTCCGCATGCTCGAGCTGGGTGAGCGTGATGGCCGCTACGCCGAAGTGCTGGGCGGGCTGAAGCAAGGTGCTACTTATGTAGCTGAGCAGAGCTTCCTCATCAAAGCCGACATAGAGAAGTCCGGCGCCAGCCACGATCACTAAGGGATTTGCCATGCTAGAACGAATGATTCGTGCGGCAATCGCACATCGCTGGCTGGTCCTGATACTGGTTCTGGGCACCTCCGCACTTGGTGTCTGGAGCTATGGTCGCCTGCCGATCGATGCCGTCCCCGACATTACCAATGTCCAGGTCCAGGTCAATTCCGAGGCCCCCGGCTATTCGCCGTTGGAGGCAGAGCAACGTGTCACCTTCCCGGTAGAAACCGCCCTGGCAGGTATGGCTCGCCTGAAGTACACCCGCTCGATTTCGCGCTATGGACTGTCCCAGGTCACCGTGGTGTTCGAGGACGGTACGGACATCTACTTTGCCCGACAGCAGGTGAGCGAACGTCTGCAACAGGCGTCTTCCCAATTGCCGGCTGGCGTCAAACCGACCTTGGGACCGGTGGCGACAGGGCTGGGTGAAATCTTCATGTATACGGTCGAGGCCACACCAGGGGCTACCAAGGCGGATGGCAAACCCTGGATGCCTACGGATTTGCGAACACTGCAGGATTGGGTGATTCGCCCTCAGCTGCGTAACCTGAAAGGTGTCACCGAGGTCAATACCATCGGCGGCAACGTGCAGCAGTTTCATGTCACCCCCGACCCGGCCAAGATGGTGGCCTACAAGTTAACCATTGATGACCTGCTGCAGGCCATTGAACGTAACAACGCCAATACGGGCGCCGGTTACATCGAACGGGGTGGTGAGCAGAACCTGATCCGCATTCCTGGGCAGGTGGGTGATGAGGCTGGTTTGCGAGAGATCGTGGTGGCAATGCGTGACGGGCTGCCCTTGCGAATTAGCGACATAGCTACGGTCCAGATCGGCTCGGAACTGCGCACCGGTGCCGCAACCAGGGATGGCCGGGAAGTGGTGCTGGGCACGGTATTCATGCTGATTGGTGAGAACAGCCGGGAAGTCGCCATGCGTGCAGCGACCCGCCTCAAGGAAATCGATGCTTCGCTACCGGAAGGGGTCAGTGCGCGTGCGGTTTATGACCGCACCCAACTGGTGGACCGCAGTATTGCCACGGTCCAGAAGAACCTCCTCGAGGGAGCCTTGCTGGTAATCGTGGTTCTTTTCCTGCTGCTGGGCAATATCCGTGCGGCACTGATCACGGCGGCCGTGATCCCGGTTGCCATGCTGATGACCATCACCGGCATGGTGCAGAACCGGGTATCGGCCAACCTGATGAGCCTTGGGGCCTTGGACTTCGGCCTGATCGTCGATGGCGCCGTGATCATCGTCGAGAATTGCCTGCGCCGCTTCGGTGAGCGGCAGCACGCCCTGGGCCGCTTACTGTCCATCGAGGAGCGCTTCCAACTAGCTGCGAAAGCAAGTGCCGAGGTAATCAAGCCTAGCCTGTTCGGTCTGTTCATCATTGCCGCTGTTTATCTGCCGATCTTTGCCCTCAGCGGGGTCGAGGGCAAGACTTTCCATCCCATGGCTATCACTGTGGTCATGGCGCTGGTTGCCGCAATGGTGTTATCCCTGACTTTCGTGCCGGCGGCCATCGCACAGTTCGTCACCGGCAAGGTCGAGGAAAAAGAAACCCGCCTGATGCAGCGGCTGCATGGGATTTACGCTCCTCTGCTGGAGAAGTCCCTATCGCTGCAAAAGCCGGTGATTGGCGCCGCTGCAGTGCTGGTGGTGCTGTGTGGATTGTTGGCGACTCGCCTGGGTACGGAGTTCATCCCCAACCTGGATGAGGGGGATATTGCCCTGCACGCCCTACGCATCCCGGGTACCAGCCTGACCCAGGCTATCGGTATGCAGGCCCAGCTCGAAGCACGGATCAAGCAGTTCCCGGAAGTAGACAAGGTGGTGGGCAAGCTCGGCACGGCAGAAGTGGCCACCGACCCGATGCCGCCTTCTGTGGCCGATACTTTCATTCTGCTCAAGGAACGCAAGGACTGGCCGGACCCGCGCAAGTCCAAGGCTACCCTGGTGGCGGAGCTGGAGGAAGCTGTTCGTGCCATCCCCGGCAACAACTACGAGTTTACCCAGCCGGTACAGATGCGGATGAACGAGTTGATTGCCGGTGTACGTGCGGAAGTGGCGATCAAGGTATTCGGCGATGACCTGCAAGCGCTGACCGCGGTTGGCAAACAGATCGAGAAAGTCGCAGGCAGCATTTCCGGAAGTGCCGACGTGAAACTTGAGCAGGTGACCGGCCTGCCGCTGCTGGTCATCAAGCCGGATCGTGCCGCCCTGGCCCGCTACGGCCTGGCCGTGGCCGACATCCAGGACACCGTATCCGCGGCGATGGGTGGGGCAACGGCTGGCCAGCTTTTCGAGGGGGATCGCCGTTTCGATATCGTGGTGCGTCTCCCCGATGCCCAGCGCCAGGACCCGAAGGCACTGGCAGCGCTGCCCATTGCCCTGCCGGCGACAAGCAGAGCCGATGGAGCTTCGTTGTCGCGGATGCCCGGCGTGGTGCCCTTGAGTGCCGTGGCCACTATTGCGGTAGAGCTAGGGCCCAACCAGGTCAGTCGGGAAAACGGTAAGCGGCGCGTGGTCATCACGTCGAACGTGCGCGGCCGGGACCTCGGCTCCTTCGTGGAGGAACTCCGGGGGAAAGTTGCGGCGGAAGTCGTGCTGCCTGTCGGAAGCTGGGTCGAATACGGCGGCACCTTCGAACAGCTGATCTCGGCCGGCCAGCGTCTGAGCGTCGTGGTTCCCGTGGTCCTGGTCATGATTTTTGGCTTGCTGTTCATGGCCTTCGGATCGGCCAAGGATGCCGCAATCGTGTTCAGCGGCGTACCCCTGGCGCTGACCGGTGGCGTACTGGCCCTGTGGCTGCGCGGTATTCCCTTCTCCATCTCAGCCGGGGTCGGATTCATTGCGTTGTCTGGCGTTGCGGTACTCAACGGCTTGGTGATGATCACCTTCATACGGAAGCTGCGTGAGCTTGGGCAACCGCTACATACCGCTGTGACCGAGGGGGCGCTGACCCGTCTGCGCCCCGTGCTGATGACCGCACTGGTTGCCAGTCTTGGCTTCGTCCCCATGGCCCTCAATGTCGGTACAGGTGCTGAAGTGCAGCGCCCACTGGCAACCGTGGTGATCGGCGGCATCATCTCTTCGACCCTGCTGACCCTCTTGGTGCTCCCGGTGCTGTACCGGCTGATACACCGGAATGAGAACGAGGAGACAGCCGCGTGACCCCTTCCCCCATTCTATTCAACAAGGAGTTTCCTTTGCCATTTCGCCAGTTCAGCGCCACCGGCATTTGCCGGTGGACCGTGGCGCTCCTCGCGTCACTGCTGCCCCTGTGGGCTTTCGCCCACGGGGTCACGGGAGAGGATCAGTCCTTTCTCGAGCAGAACACCGGCCGCAACCTGCTGTTGTTCGCCTACCTGGGAGCCAAGCACATGGTCACCGGGTATGACCATCTGTTGTTCCTGTTTGGTGTGGTGTTCTTTCTGTACCGCATGCGCGACGTCAGCATTTACGTGACCCTGTTCGCCGTCGGACACAGCGTGACCCTGCTGCTGGGGGTGCTGGGCGGTTTCCACGTCAATCCCTATGTCGTCGACGCAATCATCGGCGTCTCCGTGGTTTACAAGGCGCTGGACAACCTGGGGGCATTCAAGCACTGGTTGGGATTCCAGCCCAATACCAAGGCGGCCGTACTGGTCTTCGGCTTTTTCCACGGTTTCGGCCTGGCCACCAAGCTGCAGGACTTCTCGTTGTCCCGCGATGGTCTGGTGCCGAACATGCTGGCCTTCAACGTTGGCGTAGAACTTGGCCAATTGCTGGCACTGGCTGGAATTCTGATCGTCATGGGGTTCTGGCGCCGCAGCACAGCCTTCTCCCGGCAAGCATTCACCGCCAATACCGCACTCATGGCTGCTGGCTTTGTCTTGGTCGGCTACCAACTTACCGGCTATTTCGTTTCCTGATCGAGGTCTTCCTATGTCCAATACTCAAACCCACTCCCTGCCCAGTAGTGCCAGTCTGTTCAAGGCAACCGCGGTAGCCGCAGGTGTTGCCGCCACCTTGCTGGTGACCATGGTGCTTCCTGCGGAATATGGGATGGACCCTACCGGCATTGGCCGTTTCCTCGGCCTCGATGCCCTTAAACAGTCTGCCGGTGCTGAAACAACATCTGTTCTGGCAACCCCGGATGCTATTGCTGGCCCCAATGCAATGCTTGCCGCCAAAGCAGATGCTGCTTTCGGAAAGCAAGCCGGCAGGTCCTTGGATGCCTCCGCCGTTTCATTGGCAGGTGATGGCCCCATGCGTCGCAACACATTCACGGTAACGCTGGCTCCCGGCAAAGGCGCAGAGGTCAAAGCGCACCTCCGGGCTGGTGAAGGCCTGACCTTCCACTGGCAAGCAACCGCCGCGGTGGCCGTGGATATGCACGGCGAAGCACCGAATGCCAAAAATGCCTGGACCAGCTATTCGGTCGAAAGTGCTCAAAAGAGTGCATCCGGCACTTTTGTTGCCCCCTTCGAAGGAAGTCACGGTTGGTATTGGCAAAACCGCGGCACCGAGCCGGTGACGGTATCCATCGAAGCCTCCGGTTTCCAATCCGAGTTGTATCGGCCGTAACGAAGCTTTCTTACACGGCCCCGTTGTATTAACCCCGCGGCTTGCCGCTTTCACATTGGAGATGTACCCCGTGAAAAACAAAACCTTCCTGTCCCTCTCTTTGCTGGTCGGGTCCTTCATGTCGCTTTCCAGCGTTGCCTATGCCCACGGTGTCCACGAAGACAGTGCCGAACCAAAGGCCACGCCCACTGCTTGCCGGCACCTCACCGACACCGAGCATTACGTGGTGGATCTAAAGGACCCCGCAACCCGGGCGCTCAAGACCCGTTGCGATGCCACCAAGAAGCCTGTAACCCCGGTGGCCGAGAAGAAGGACGAAACACCGGATAAGAAGTAACCCCTCCTGATAGTTCATTGTCGCCCGTAGAGACATAGGAAATAGCCATGCTTGAAATCCTCCGACATCGCAGTTTTAGGCATTTGTTTCTCGCCCAAGTCGTTGCATTGGTGGGGACGGGGCTTTTGACCGTGGCCCTGGCATTGCTGGCCTATGATCTGGCAGGCGCCAATGCCGGTGCGGTACTGGGTACCGCACTGGCCATCAAAATGATCGTCTACGTCACGCTTTCGCCTGTAGCGGGGGCTGTTGTCCCTGCGGCATGGCGAAAGCGTGTCTTGGTCGGCCTAGATTTGATTCGAGCGGCGGTGGCATTGCTGCTGCCGTTCGTCACCGAAATCTGGCAGGTCTATGTGCTGATTGCGCTGCTGCAATCAGCCTCAGCCTGCTTTACCCCGCTTTTTCAGTCGCTTATTCCCCAGATTCTGCCGGAGGAAAGCGACTACACCCGCGCGCTCTCCCTGTCGCGGCTGGCCTATGACCTGGAAAGCCTGCTTAGTCCGGCCCTGGCAGCGGCATTGTTGGTGGTCATCAGTTTTCACGGGCTGTTTGCCGGCACCTCCGTCGGCTTTGTTCTATCTGCACTGTTGGTCATGAGCACGGCATTTCCCGTCGTGCCAGAAACCCGTTTGGGAGATGGCCCCTACAGTCGAGCCCTCCGAGGCATGCGGATTTATCTACACACACCGCGACTACGCGGACTTCTGGCGTTGAACCTATGTGCCGCAAGTGGGGCCAGCATGGTTTTCGTGAATACCGTAGTCCTTGTCCGCGAGGTGCTGGGAGGCGGTGAACGGGAGGTGGCATGGGCTCTGGCAGCTTTCGGTGCCGGGTCCATGGCCGTGGCCTTTTCCTTGCCAACATTGCTCGACCGTATGGCGGATCGTCGAATCATGCTGAGCGCGGCATCAGCAATGGTCGTTGTGCTACTGGCGGTAACGGGGGTTTGGTGGAGTACCGGGGGTTTGGGCTGGGCAAGTCTCATTCCCGCATGGGTGGTTCTGGGTATGTCCTACGCAGGCCTGGTAACACCCGGGGGACGACTATTGCGGCGCTCGGCCCAATCGGACGATCTACCCTTTTTGTTTGCCGCCCAGTTTTCACTCTCACACCTGTGTTGGCTTCTGGCTTATCCACTGGCGGGATGGCTTGGAGCGCGGCTGGGATTCGGTGTTGCCCTCTCCGCCCTTAGCGCCATGGCAGCAGTGGGAGGGGCGCTTGCCTGGCGCACTTGGCCAAGGCAGGACCCTGATGTGATTGCCCACCATCATGACGATCTCTCTACCGACCACCCTCATTGGAACGAGTACGCGCTTGGTGGCGGAGGTCGGACTCATGAGCACCGTTTTGTCATCGATGAACTGCATCAGCGATGGCCCCACTAAGCCGGCCACTACGCGATGGTACTGAGTGATTTTCTTCGAGTAGCAGATAGCCACCTGATTGTTGGTCGGGGACTCTTTCACATGCTCAGCCACATGTGGCTCCACATCGAGTTCCGGCTATTTGCCGTCGGAATTGGCGTGCTACTGGTGTTGCTGTTGGTACTGATTTTTATGAGCTGGGAAGAGGAGCGGTGGATTCGTGCTGTAAGGATTTTTGATTTTTTATTTCGAAAACGGAAATAAAAAAGCTCATTAATGGGGTGGTATTCGCATGCCAAAGATGGAGCTTCCACAGCAGGTGGCAAAACTAGATACAACGCCGACATCCGTAGTTGGTCAGTCCCGTATGCAGACGGCCGACTTCTCGAAAATCCTCAATCAGGCGCTTTCCAGGAGCAACACGCCAGCTGACGTAGGCGTAACCGTGCATAGAGACGGAAACAAGAAACCGGGGGACTTCCAGCAAAAAATGCTGGGAATACGGGCCTATAGGCAACAGCTCATTGCTTCAAATATCGCGAATTCCGATACGCCAGGATATAGGGCTATGGATATCGATGTCGAAGATGCTGCCAAGCAGAACCAAATGGGGCTGTTGCCATTAGCAAAATCATCTCCCAGCCATATCAACGGGAGTGCTCATTGGTCCTCTCCGCCGTTCAACCTGAAATACCGCACACCATTTCAGGCCAGTGCAGACGCAAATACCGTAGAAATGGACATTGAGCGCCAGCATTTTGCTGAGAATGCTGTGATGTACCAATTCACCCTGGATCAGGTTGGTGGCGATTTCAAAGAGCTGACTGAGTTGTTTCGAAACCTAAAATAGTTCGTTCAAGCTAGCCTCATGCCAGCCAGGCTGCAAATCCAATGTAGCAACAAATTTTATTTGTAGAGTTATCAACAGCATTGTAGAGTACACTCATGACTACATGGATCGCACTCATTACCAGCCTTCCCACCGAGAATGCCACGGCCCGCATGCGTGCCTGGCGTAGCCTCAAGGCATCGGGTGCCGCCGTCCTCCGGGATGGGGTCTATCTGATGCCGGAGCGGGAGGATTGCCGGAACACACTTGATGCCGTAGCCGCAGATGTTCGTGCTGCAGAAGGTACAGCCCTGGTCGTCCGCCTCGAGGAGCCCAGCGATGGCAACTTTGTGGTCTTCTTCGACCGCAGCGCCGACTTTGCTACTCTGCTGGGGGAGATTGCCACGGCCCGAGACACGCTCGGTCCGGACACGGTAAACGAAGCTCTGAAGCAAGCCCGCAAGCTGCGCAAGGCGTTCTCCAACCTGGTAGCCATCGATTTTTTCCCTGGAGAAGCGCAAAAGCAGGCCGATGAGGCCTTACGTGACCTTGAGCAACGAGCAGCCTGGGCTCTTTCCCCCGATGAGCCGCACCCGGTCAACGACGCTATCTCCCGCTTAAGCATTCAGGACTATCAAAAACGTCGTTGGGCAACGCGACGGCGCCCCTGGGTGGACCGGCTGGCCAGTGCCTGGCTGATTCGCCGCTACATCGATCCCCAGGCCGAACTGCTCTGGCTGGCAACGCCGGCAGATTGTCCGGCCGAGGCTCTTGGTTTTGATTTCGATGGGGCGACGTTCACCCATGTCGGCGCCCGGGTGACCTTCGAAGTGCTGCTTGCCAGCTTCGGCCTGGAAACTCCGGCTCTGCAGCGCATCGGTACCTTGGTCCATTTCCTGGATGTGGGTGGCGTACAACCGCTAGAGGCGGTGGGCATCGAAAGCACCCTGGCCGGCCTACGCGACACCATTCTCGATGATGACCAACTCCTGGCATTGGCCGGCAGTATCTTTGACGGACTACTGGCCTCCTTTGAGAAAGGATCGAAATCATGAGTACGATCCTGACAGCCGCCGATTCCACCTCGCCAGAGTCCAAACCTGCCGAAGTCAGCTTCTGGCAGGCCTTCCTGTTCTGGCTGAAGCTCGGCTTCATCAGTTTTGGCGGGCCTGCCGGGCAGATCGCCATCATGCATCAGGAGCTGGTCGAGCGCCGGCGCTGGATTTCTGAACGCCGCTTTCTGCACGCCCTCAATTACTGCATGGTGCTCCCCGGTCCGGAGGCCCAGCAGTTGGCTACCTATATCGGTTGGTTGATGCACCGCACCTGGGGTGGCATCGTCGCCGGTGGGCTATTCGTGCTGCCGTCGCTGTTCATCCTGATTGGGCTGTCGTGGATCTATATCGCGTTCGGCAATGTGCCCCTGGTGGCCGGCCTGTTCTACGGCATCAAACCGGCGGTTACCGCCATTGTCGTCCAGGCGGCCCACCGCATCGGCTCCAGGGCCCTGAAGAACAATGCCCTCTGGGCCATCGCTGCAGCATCCTTTGTGGCCATATTTGCACTCAACGTGCCGTTCCCAGCCATCGTCGCGGCGGCTGCAGCCATCGGCTACTTTGGCGGCCGTGTCGCGCCGGACAAATTCAAGGCTGGTGGCGGCCACGGCAAAGCGGATAAGTCCTTCGGCCGAGCCCTGATCGACGACGATACGCCGACGCCGGTACATGCCCGGTTCTCCTGGGGCCAGTTGGCGAAAGTCGCGCTTATCGGTGGCTTGCTGTGGCTGGTCCCGATGGGGCTGCTGACCGCCAGCTACGGATGGAGTCATACCCTGACCCAGATGGGCTGGTTCTTCACCAAGGCCGCATTGCTGACCTTTGGTGGTGCTTACGCCGTACTGCCCTATGTTTACCAGGGGGCCGTCGGGAGCTATGGCTGGCTCACCGGTCCCCAGATGATTGATGGTCTGGCCCTTGGCGAAACAACACCGGGACCGCTCATCATGGTGGTGACCTTCGTCGGCTTCGTTGGCGGCTACGTGAAGGCCGTGTTCGGCCCGGATAGCCTCTTCCTGGCCGGTGCGGTGGCGGCCATGCTGGTCACCTGGTTCACCTTCCTGCCGTCCTTCGTCTTCATCCTGATGGGCGGTCCCTTCATCGAAACGACCCACAATGACCTGAAGTTCACGGCGCCGCTCACCGCCATCACGGCCGCCGTGGTCGGCGTTATCCTGAACCTGGCCCTGTTCTTCGGTTACCACGTGCTGTGGCCGAAGGGCTTCGACGGGGCGTTCGAGTGGGTATCGGCACTGATTGCCCTAGGGGCAGCCATTGCCTTGTTCCGCTTCAAGGCGAACGTCATCCATGTCATTGGTGGCTGCGCGGTCATCGGCTTCCTGGTGAAGATGTTCCTGTGAGCCTCGGCATGGGAACGGCACGGTGGGTAGGGGTCGCTGTGCTGGTGACGGCTATCAACGCTGCTGCTGCCGACAGAGGCTGGGTATTGCTCCAGGGCAAGGTGCTGGCCCAAGCCCTGTCCAACCAGGATTTCGGTGATGGCGTCCACTTTGCCTACCAATTTCTCAGTGGTGGGGAGTTGCGCGGCATGAATATGGGCAAGCCTGCCAGGGGAAATTGGCGGGTCATTGGCAATGAGCTTTGCTGGCACTGGACGAGGCCCAAAGAACCAGAGGAGTGTTACCAGGTACGCCAGCGAGGACAGGCTGTCCGTCTCTATTTGGATGGTCAGGAAGTGCTTTCCGGCAACCTGACCCCGTTACCCGCCAATCTGAAGGAGATGCCCCAATGAAATGGATCACGCGAGAAAGACCCAAGATTGATCGTATCGCCTGTCCCTGGCTGATAAGCCGGTTTGTCGACGAGAGTCCGGAATTCCTCTACGTCCCCGCAGGTGAAGTGATGCGCATTGCGGCCGAGACCGGTGCCACCCCCTACGACGTGCCCAACACCGAATTGGGCCACCATGGCGACCAGTGCAGCTTCGATGCCTTCATCGGAAAGTACAAGCTTGAGGATGCCGCACTCAACAAGCTGGCCCTCATCGTGCGCGGCGCCGACTGCGGTCAGCCACAACTGGCCAAGGAAGCGGCTGGTCTATTGGCCATTTCAAAGGGTCTGTCTCTGAATTTCAGCGACGATCACGAGATGCTGGCCCACGGCATGGTCATCTACGATGCGCTCTACGCCTGGTGCGCCGATACCCCGCTGAAGAAAATAGGCCGGTTTCTGGGGTTGAAGTGACTGGCCGCTGGTTGCTGCCTGAAGGTGTAGACCGGGTAGTGCTGCCGCTCCTGGTGGGCAAGGCCCTGCGGGCATTTGCCGATGGCTATGTGGCAGTTCTCCTTCCAGCCTATCTGCTGGCGCTCGGTTTCGGCACCCTGGATGTCGGCATCCTGAGTACAACGACCTTGCTGGGTTCGGCATTCGCCACCCTGGCGGTGGGGGCCTGGGGCCATCGCTTCCATCACCGGAACCTGCTGCTGGGCGCCGCGCTGCTGATGCTGGGGACCGGGCTCTCCTTTGCCTCTTTGTCAGCATTCCTGCCCCTGCTCCTGGTCGCTTTCGTCGGCACCCTCAATCCGAGTTCTGGGGATGTCAGCGTGTTTCTGCCCCTCGAACATGCCCGGTTGGCCGAATCGGGCCAGGGTACTGCCCGCACCACCTTGTTCGCCCGCTACTCCCTGCTTGGAGCCCTGTTTGCTGCGTTGGGGGCGCTGGCCTCAGGCATTCCCCAGCTACTGGTATCGGTGCTGGGGATCGAGCTGCTATCAGGGTTCCGGGTGATGTTCGTGCTCTACGGGCTGGTGGGTGGCACGGTATGGCTGCTGTATCGACGGATGCCGGCACCCCGGCGGGAGTGCGCGGTGGCCGCTCCGCAGGCGCTCGGCGAGTCGAAGGGCGTTGTTGTCCGGCTGGCGCTGCTGTTCTCCCTGGACTCCTTTGCGGGAGGGCTGGCCATCAATGCCTTGATGGCCCTTTGGTTCTTTCAGCGTTTTGAGTTGTCGCTGGCTGCCGCGGGGAGCTTCTTCTTCTGGGCTGGGCTGTTGTCCGCTGTGTCCCAGCTAATCGCACCGAAGGTCGCCGAGCGCATTGGCCTGGTGAATACAATGGTATTCACCCACATTCCCGCCAGCATCTGTCTCATCGCCGCGGCATTTGCCCCGGGTCTCGAGCTGGCATTCGCATTGTTGTTTATCCGGGCGTTGCTGTCTCAGATGGACGTACCGGTTCGAAGCGCTTTCGTAATGGCGGTGGTGACACCGGCCGAGCGTGCAGCTGCGGCAAGTTTTACTGCGGTCCCACGCAGTTTGGCTTCTGCCATCAGCCCAACGATTGGTGGGGCAATGTTTGCAGCGGGATGGCTTGCAGCGCCTCTGGTTGCCTGTGGAGCGTTGAAAATTTGCTATGACTTAATGCTTTGGAAAGCATTTCGACAACGAGACCCATAACGAAGTGGATTTGTCTCTCGGGCCTCAGAAGGAGCCGAAGTCGGCAATCAAAATTGGGCAGATGCAAGGGCCCTTATCGGAATTTCAACAATAGGCTTCATTGGACGGGCAACAGAATAACAAGGCTTTCTAGCTCCAAAGACTCTCGGTTGAACCATGTCACCTTTAGGTCACCGTTGTCTTGCAGTTCCAAGAAGAGGCCGGTTGCGACACGCGGACCATCAAGTTTTTCGTTCCGGATTGCTTCAATCAACCTTGGCATATGGGAAACGAAGAGCGCAATTTGATAAGCAAGTAGGTCGGCGTCGTCAACGGAAAGCGTAAGTCGAACACCGAAATAGTCGTTCGGAATGGGGAGAGCGACCACGATGTCGGTTCGCTCTGGAAGTTTCTTCTTTAGGCGAACAACCTTCTCCGCGAACAACTTCACCTTGTTTGCCGCGCCTACCACGAGCGCCGTCGCCTTTGCGCGGTTCTTCCACGATTCCTTTGCCGCTTCCTTCACGATCTCCGCCATATACAAAGCCGCGGCAGCCGAGAAAAGGCTAATCCACCAACTTGAATCGGCAATCAGGTGAATCCACGACGGTGGCTCAGCAGATAGGAGAGCAACGCGTCCATCTTCGATCTCAAATTCGAATTCTGGACCAACGTCTTCGCCAAATTCCTTGAGAGGTTGAATCGGTACATCTGCAGTGGAGAGCGCTCTCATAGCCTATGAAACCTCGCGTCGAAATTGAGCGGCCTGCGCATCTTTTCGCGCAGGTCCGCTCGAATGTAGTGGTAGGGGGCGTATTGGTATTGATGACACGAAGCGCCCTCAACGACTGAAGTGCCGAAGCATGAGATCGCCGTACCCCCAGACAAATGCACCCCAGATAGCAACGAACGTAATGATCCAGCTAACGGTACCGTGCTGTTTGTTGAACAGGCGGAAGAGTGCCCACGACTCGGAGAATGTTCCACCACGGATGGATTCGAAGAAGTTGTTGATTCTGAGTTGGGCAAAGACGCAGAAGACCGAAGTGATTGCACCGCTGCGCTGAAACCACGAAGCAAGAGGTTCAGATTCCGGCTTTAGCACCGCGGCAGCCGCCAACACCTCCGCCAAAACCGCGACAAAACACAACGACAGGATGAACAGCAATTCCAGTCTAAGGCGGGTCTCAACGGCGATGGTCACTTGTGCCCCTAACGTTGAAGGCAAGGGGCGGCCCACTTGCGGGACGTCCCAGCAGCCGAAGGCTGCGCCTTGAACGTGGTGTTAGGCTCCACCACTCAGCACCTCTGCGATATCTTGACGTGCGACAGCGATGAATGCCTCTTTCAGTTTGAAGAAGTCAGCAACTTCCTTCGCAGGCTGCGCACTATGACTGGTAATGACGTAGTCGGCCAATTTCTTCGCCGCCTCCACGACCATACCGGATGCGACAAGTGAAACCTCCGCGAACTTTCCGTTCAGCATGTTTAGATCGGCAAGGGATGAAATTTTCTCTTCTCTCGCCTGAACTACGAGTCGTTGCGTTTCAACTAGAAACTCCGCGTAAAGTTTGTGGCGAATAGTGCTTTGTTCTTTCGCAAGCGCAAGTTTCCATTCGTGGTTCTTTACACTGCGGCTCGCCAAGTAGTTTATGAACCCACCAATCAACACCCCCGAGAGGGTACCGAGTACGGCGATAGTTTCAGACGGCATAGTGGAGCCTAACAGTTAATAGACGGACCCATGGGTCCGTCTATGCGTAATCGTACGGACATGAGAAAAATGCCGGGAACCTTGAACTAGCGACGATTCTCGCGCCTTGTGGCCGAAATATGATTTACGAAAAAGGAGATGGAGTCGCAAGTATCTATCCATCTTGCATTTGGCTCAAGGCGAGCGTCTGCTCGATGTGAAATTCACAGTATTCATGCGAATACTCACCTAACCTTCCCTTGGACTTTCGCTGATTAAAGAGACTTTTCTATTTTCTGCCCGGAGGTTGGCGATCAAGGAATCCTTCTCTTTCAACAAATCCTCCAGCTCTTGAATACGTTGCTGGAGCGCGTAATTCTCCCGGGCAATCTTCAACAGATTGGACTGCTCCAGTTCCAGAAGCTCCCGGTATTCCTTCTTTCGTTCCTCTGCCTTTGCAAGCGCGGATGTCTTGATCTTCAACTTCGACTGGGCATCAGTGTCGTTGATGCGCTGAATCTCGGACAATATCTCCCGGTGGTACCGATACAGTGTGGAACGCTCCACTCCAGCCTCTTGAGCAACGCTGGCGGCGGTCAGGCGAGACCCAACCCTTACCTGATCGGGATGTCCGCCAACAATGCGCTGTATTGCCAAGTTCAGGGCTTGTCGCGTCAGCTTGATCGAATTTTCCTTATGGGCCTGTAGCGCTTGCGGGTTCCCAGCATTATTGCTCATTGAGGTATTTCCAATTTGGCGATGACATCAAGGGCCTTATTCAGGATTCGCTGGGACCGGGTTTTACCAGGCAGCCCCAGATCCGACATGTCTAAAGCCGTTTGCTGCTGAAGAGCAATTTCCTTCCAGACCGGAAGGTGCTCAGGGCCGATCATCCCGTAGGCGCAATCGACGCACATGTCTGCCTCAAAAACACACAGGCCACCACAACTTGTCCCCTTGGCATTGCCGATGCACCAACTGTGGCCGGTCCCATTTAGGGTGATGCTTGACGAAATCTGTTGCAACAAGGACTGCTTATTCTTGGCAGTTTTGATGGTCTGGCGTAGATCGGCAAGCATGATGTCGCCGTTGGCCAGGGGAGCGTCTGTCATCAGGTAATTGTGTAGAACGCTCTCCTGCTTTTCTGTCTTGCTCCGCAATATTTCCGTGAGTAGGTCTGTATCCGTCTGGTAGGCATCGGAGGCTCCGCTGGTATATAGCAGCGTCATGTCAATGGACCAGTGACCAAAATGCTCTCGGAGATAGTGGAGATCGCCCAGCTCGGCTGAGGCGACGAAATAGGCATAGGTTCTGCGGAATTGATGGGATGAAAGCCGCCAATATTTGCCGTCGTCTCCCAGAATATTGAAATGTGGACAGAAGTTCTGGAGGCGTCGATGAATGGTGCTTTTGCTGAGCACTCCTACTAAATGACCCACACAGGGGGCGCATCCCAGGAAGAGCCCATCCCGGTCCTTTCTGGCGGTGTGCAGGCGTTTGAGTTGGCGTTTGTGGAAGGTCGAGCCCGGAATGGACATGTCGAGTTGCTGTTCAAATTGGGAAATCTGCTCCTCGATCTGAATTGCATACGGTTGTCGATACCACTCCATTACACGAACTGCGGTCTCAACAATTGGCGGGACGAGCCATTTGTGCGGCTTTATTCCAGTCTTGAAGATTGTGCCGTGAAGCCAGATGAGATCAATGCCATCGTCCGCTTTGTCATGAGCGATGCACCCCCTTTTTAGGGATAGCGTTTCGGAATCCCGGATTCCGGAGAACATGGCAATCACGATATAGCAGGAATCCCGGAGATAACTCAGTTCTGCACTGAGGTCACGAGAGCCCTCAAAACCCAATTCCCGGGCTAGTGGTATTCGGATATTGGTGGCTTGGAATCCCTCTTTGTTAGCCACCGCCTGCTCCAGGGCATCCCGAGTGCTTAAGATATGGGGAGCTAGGTTGGTGACGTAATTTATTGCGACTTCGGCTAGCTGGCGAACCGTGCGCTCTGGGATTCGTAGTGTCTTGATGGTTCGACCTTTGGCTCGTTCTCCTGACAGAGTGAAACCGGATTCATCAGGCCATGGATGTGTAGGTAAGGCATCGGCCAGCTTTTCACGTTGAAGATATAGCTCCTCCAAAACTATCAACCGCCTTGCATGCCAGCCCTTGGCTGTCGGTTTGCCTGTTCTCTGATTAATCTTGGCAATGGGGACATATTCCAGGGCTCTTCCCTCTATATCCCTGAACTGTCGCATGCCTCGGGACGCCATCCAGCGCAATAGGGGCGTTAGCGCTACCACATGGGCAATCACGGTTGCCATTCGCGGTCGTTGGCGCCCATCGATAGGGTCTATAAACAAGGACCAGGTAAAGTCCTTGGTACTTTCCAGCAGGGGGGCATGCTGGTGGTCAGTGAGAAATTCACCAGGTGCGATCTCAATGCGCCAGTTGATCCGCTTTTCACTATCCCTAGCGTTGTTTTGCGGGATGTAAGGCCAGAAGTCCCAGATTTCGTCCTCATACCGGGACACCACGACGGACTCACCCAGATCCGTCTTCGCCATAGAGACCGGAGTTCTGGCCTTTTCTGCGGATGAAAGCGCTCGAATGGGCTTCGCAGGATTAGCTAGTGTGCTCATATCAGGGGGGCGTCATTGCGCCAGGCAGGATGCGGTGTGGATTGGGCTCGCTGGCGGGCTTCCGCCACTACGGCAGAATCAAACTGCACCGCAATTTGTTCGTCGATAGTTCTTATGACTGGTCCGAATGTTTTCATCCACTGGTGGGGAGGAATCTTGGGGCGCTCAGCCAGGAGACGGAAATAGAAGCTGTATAGGCGGTAAAGGTCGTCCTCAAACACCACCATGCTGGGGCAGCGAAAGCAGGCCAGGAATTTTCCGCAGACCTGGTCCGCTTCGCGAAATGGATTCCGACAGCGGGCAATCGATGTGTTGTAGCCACCGGTGAGCAGCTCAGTTGCGTTCCGAAGAGGAATCTCTCCATCTGCTGCTAAGCGGATAGCTAAGGTTTCATCTCTGCTGGTGGCCCAGCCCACCATGGCCTGGCCAATGAAGGCATGGTTGCGAACAGCCTCGGGAGTGACTGGTGGAATGTAGCGTTGGATGGTCAGGAGAATGGAACTATGGCCAAGGGCTTGTTGTAGCTTACGTAGGTCGCGATGACGTAGGTAGTAATTCAGCGCAAATGTCGGTCTGAGGCGTGCGATGCTCAGGTTCAAGGGGGCGCCTCGGTCGTCAAATAGCTCATGTCGATTGACAAAGCTTTTGAGTGCATTGCGCACCTGAACTTCGTCGAAACGAACAACATTTCCGCGACGTCGTGAGTACGTGACGTCGGCCAAACGGCAGAGAAAAACGAATGGGCGATCTGCTTCGTCAGCGTCTGACACAAAGCGCTCTGTGTATTGCTGTAGCTGCCGGAGATAATCTCCCACCATTTTGGTAATGGGTGTTGCAGTTTCCTCCGGTGTATTTTTGGGAAGGGATATGGTGCGCGTGGTATACCCACGGCGCTTCTCCAAGACCAGTAAGTCTCGATCCGGAAGAAAGCTGCGCAGGCTATCCCGGCGCATTTCCAGGAGGGGGGTCATATTCACGCCGCAGGTCAAAACGGTGATGACGGCATGAACTGCCAAGACTTGATGAGATGAGAGGGCTTCCGGATTTGCGTTGAATAGGGCCAGATCTTCTGCGCAGGCAGCAATGATCCGCTCTTGCTCCCCTGCAGAGTAACCTTCTCGTCGCGGTATCCGCTTATTGGAGTTGGGATAGGGATTCTTGGGGAAATTCAGGTTAGGGTTGATGGACTCTGGCACATGTTGCCGGCGATTTTTGAGTATTGATTTGATACCGGCATAGGTCGCATTACAGGCGGATACAGACCACGGTAACCCCTTGTTCTTTCCGTGTTGAACGGTCTGTAGGGCCAACCATGCTACAAATTGCATGATGATTAGCCGGTCGACCTGTTCCAGAGTAGTCACTACTTGGCCGGATTGCTCCAGGTCATCCAGGAAGTGCCAGAAGCAACGAATACCGCTATTGAAATAGGTCATCAGTGATTTGCCGGCAGAGACAAAACGCAGAGACCAAATGGCATCTCGCATTTGCTCGGCCAACGGCTCACGGCCTCGGGCCCGGTGGCTTGTGAAGTCGAAGTGATACTCCGCGCCACTGTGTACACAGCGAATGGTGAACGCCCATCCTGGAGGGAGGTCGATGATCTGCTTTTCTGGGGTCAGATCGATGTGGGTATTGCGATCAACCCGCTTACGCCGGATCGCCATCAGACACAATCCTCTTGGAGCAGTTTGCAGATGTCAGCTTGGTAGCCATCCAAGGCTGTGTGATCTACCAGACTGGCTGTGTGTATATAGATTTGTGTCGTTGCCAAACTGCTGTGTCCCATGCGTTCCATGACCCAAAACAGAGCGCTTTCCTTACTCTTGAATTGACTCATCCGGATAAATTCGTAGGTGCCATACGTGTGACGCAGCATGTGTGGTGTGCATTTGATTCCTGATTTCTCTGAGGCCTTCTTGAAGGCGTTGTTTATTCCGCCCAGGCTGATTGGCTCTCCATATGCTGTCAGGAAGACCCGGTTGCTCTCAGGACCAACGTGCCGTTTACGGTAGCGCTTAGCCAGCGAAGATCTCTCATAAATTACGTAGTTCCATAACTGGACAGCTAGGTCATAAGGGACAGATACCCATCGGGGTTTTCTGCCCTTTGTTGTACGTAGCGTCATCGCGAGAGGCTTACCTGGTGGATGGCCAGATGGATTGGGAATGTCCTCCAACTCCAAGGTTGCAACCTCTTCCCTACGAAGTCCCGAAAACCACATCAAGTAGGCCATTAGGCGGTTACGTCGCGGGGTTAGCGCGGTGACGAACAGCCTGGCCTTGTCGGCTGTTAGAAATTTTGGTTGTGGCTTAAATGAACGTAACTTCAGTTCATTGGCTTGGACTTGATTTCCCTTGGCATCAATGTGCGCCAGAAATCCCTTCGGCCGGGATACCCGAACGTCCTCCATATAGAAGGGGAGGGAAGAGATTTTCTGTGAGCGCAAGGCCCATTTGTAGAAGTTGGATACAGCCCCCACACGGTGGTTGACCGTAGAGCGGCGACATCCTCGTGAAAGCATGGAGTCCCGCCAGGCTGCTAGATGAGTGCTTCTTATCCTGTCCCAGGAAATCTCTATGGTTTCCAGGAAGCTGAAGAATTCATAGAGGTGATTTCCATAGGTCTGCCAAGTCTTCGGGGACGATGTTCTTCCCCTAACTACGGCGACGTGGAAGAGATATTCATTTGGCGCTGTGACAAGCGCCATTTGGTCGTCAATGAGAAATGGGATGCCTGGGTATGGCTGTCCGTGTACCGTGAAGGTTGGGTCGGTGAGGAATAAGTGCATATCGATCCAGGCAGTAGTAATCCAGTTGTCCAGAATGGCAACTTGGAGAACCGTAACTGTAAGGACCTTTTTTTTCTACAGAGGCAACACTCTGCAGGTCTCTTAACACGTCCAGGGTCGGCATGCCTGCGGCCCCTGCCTGGAGGGGCAATAGCAGCGCGGCTCCCGGCAGGGCGCCGGCCAGCAGGGCCGTCCTTATTGCCGCCTGGAGGCGATGGTTTTTGCCAGGTGTGACGATATTATTATTTTTCATATCCGGGGACGAGAGCATTGGCAGGTGGTTGGATGACAGCGCAGGATCGGGCGGGCGGTTCAGGCCGGCAGGGGCCGGCGGGCGAGGCGCAGGGCGAGCAGGAAGCTGGCGGCGATGATGCACACCAGGGAGAAGCCGAAGGCCAGTTCCTTGCCGTCGCTCCAGGCTTCCACCGCGGGGGAGAGCATCTTGGCGGCGCCGAAGGCGGCCACCAGCAGGCTGACGGCGGAGACCACCAGGCCCATGACCCGGGAGGCCACCAGGGCCACCGTGTCGGCCCGGGCGATGAGGCGGGAGATCCACAGGCCGTTGATGCCGTCGGTGATGAGCATGCCCAGCATGAACAGCAGGGAAAGGCCCAGGGCGTGTTCCCAGCCGCCGTGGCGGGTGGCGGTGAAGGCGAAGAGGGCGGCCTGGGACAGGGTGTCGAAGGAGAGGGCGAAGAGGGCGCCGACGGCAGCCACCAGCAGGGGGTGGCCGGCTTCGGTGAGGCGGCCGAGGAAACGGCCCTTGATGCCGGCGGGGCGCACCATCTCGCCCGGAGCGGCGGCCAGCACGGCCCGCAGGTTCACGGCGCCGAGCAGGGTGAGGAAGGCGATGGAGATGAGGCCGCCCACCCATTCGAACCATTCGGGCACCTGCCACACGTCTGCCAGGGTGCCGACCGCCAGGGCGATGGCGACCACGATGGCGCCGTGGCCGAGGGAAAAGAGGGTGCCGCAGTAGCGCGCCAGGCCCGGGTTGCGCCGGCTGTTGAAGCGGGTGAGGCCGTCGATGGTGGCCAGGTGGTCGGCGTCGAAGCCGTGCTTCATGCCCAGGATCAACACCAGGGAAGCGAGGGCGAGCCAGTTGTCGGGCAGGGTATCCACGGGCCGTGAGGGGGCCGCCGGCGGGCGGCAGAAGGTTAGAAAGTGTGAAGAATAAACTTTCCGTCACACGATTGGGGTTGACCTGGATCAGAAAGCGGCAGGGAAATCCGGGGCGACGGACTCAATCCGCTCCATGGCCGGCCGGGCTGAGGTCGAGGGCAGGTGTACCGGCGGCAGGGCGCCGCCGGGGGGGGTCAGGCGGCGGGGAGGTCCCGGGGCAGGGTCAGGCGGAATACGGCGCCGCCTTCGGGATGGTTGCTGGCGACGATGCGGCCGCCGTGGCGTTCGACGATGCCGTAGGAGATGGAGAGACCCAGGCCCGTGCCTTCCCCCACCGGCTTGGTGGTGAAGAAGGGGTCGAAGAGATGGCCCAGGGCTTCGTCGGGAATGCCGGGGCCGTTGTCGTGGAAGATCAGGCGCAGTTCCCGGTCCCCCAGTTCGCCGCTGATCAGCAGCTCTCCCCCGGGCTGGGCGGCGGTGGCCTGCAGGGCGTTCTGCACCAGGTTCATCACCACCTGCTGCAGCTGCCCCGGGGAGCCCCGCAGGGGCAGCTCTGCCGGCAGCTCGGTGCGCACGGTAAAGCTGGGCGGGGCACTCTTGGCCACCCAGCGCACCGCCCGCTGCACCACCTCGGCCAGGTTGAAACGTTCCGCCGCCTCCCGGTCCAAGGCGGAGAAGCGCTTCAGGCCGTCCACGATGTCCCGGGTGCGCTCGGCCCCTTCGATCATGCCGTCGATAAGGGGCGACATGTCTTCCAGGATGCGGTCGATGCGTAGTTCGCTGCGCAGTTCCTCCAGTTCCGGGATGCAGTCGCAGCCCCGGTTGTGTACCGCTTCCAGATAGGTTTCCAGGCGTCCGGCGTAGCGCTTCAGGGCCAGCACATTGCCCAGCACGAAGCTGATGGGGTTGTTCAGCTCGTGGGCCACCCCGGCCACCAGGCGGCCGAGGGAGGCCATCTTCTCCGAGTGCAGCAGCTGCTGCTGGGTGCGCTTCAAGTCCTCGTGGGTCTGCCGCAGTTCCCGGTAGGCCCGGCGCAGTTCCCCCACCGGGCGGCCGGTGACCACCATGCCGATCAGCTTGCCGGTGCCGGAGAGGCGGGGCGTCCAGTTGAAGGAAACGGGCACGGCGCCGCCATCCTCGGCCTGCAGGGGCAGCTCCACGTCCTGGGCGCCGTCGTGGCTGTGGCTGGCGAAGAAGCTGCGGGCCTTGTCCCGGGCCTTGTCGTCGGCGAAGAGGTCGAAGATGGAAGTGCCCTTGAGGGTCGGCTCGTCTCGTCCGGTGTAGCGCTGGAAGGCCGGGTTCACCTCCTCGATGGCACCGTGGCGGTCGCACACCACCAGGATGTCGGACATGGAGGCGAGGATGCTGGCGATGAAGCGGTGGGACTCCTCCAGGGCGGCGTTGTTCTGCTCCAGGGCCACTTCGTACTGCAGCAGGTCGTTGTAGACCTCGTCCATTTTCTGGATCACCTCGATCCACACCTTCTCGTTCACCCCCTCCAGCAGCTGGGCCGGCTCGGGCAGCAGGCTGCCGTCGAGCAGGGGGCGGGCGGGACGCTTGGCGGTCATGGTGGCGGGACTAGCGGCTGGGCTTCAGGTGCAGGTGGCGATAGCCGTGGCCGTGGGCATGGCTGTGCTTGTGGCTGTGCTGCTTCTGGCTCTCGTCCAGTTCCACGGTGACCAGGTTGAGCTGGCCGTGGCGCACGCCGCGCTCCGCCATGAGGGCCTGGGCGAAGGCCCGCACGTCCTCCGTCGGGCCCTTGAGGATGGTGCTCTCGATGCAGTGCTCGTGGTCCAGGTGGGCGTGCAGGGTGGACACGGTGAGGTCGTGGTGGTCGTGCTGGATGGAAGTGAGGCGCTCAGCCAATTCCCGCTCGTGGTGGTTGTAGACGTAGGAGAGGTTGGCGACGCAGTGATCCGATTCCTTGCGCGCCTGGCGCCAGGTTTCCAGCTGGGAGCGGAGGATGTCGCGCACTGCCTCGGAGCGGTTGCTGTAGCCCCGGGCGGCGATGAGGGCGTCGAATTCCCGGGCCAGGTCCTCGTCCAGGGAAATGGTGATGCGTTCCATGCGTTCTCCCTCGCCGGCGGGCGGAAGGCCGCGGAATGCGGCAGGCCGGCGCAATGCCCGCCAGTCTACCAAAAGGCACCGGGCTTCACGGCGGCGCCGGGGTCTTTGCTGCAAAAGAAAAGGCCCGCCGGAGCGGGCCTGGGGATGCGGTGCGCCGCCATGGGCAGCGCCTCGATGCTCAGCCGCGTTGCTGCAGGGCGGCGATGCGCTCCTCGATGGGCGGGTGGCTGGAGAAGAGGCTCATCCAGCCCTTGCCGCCGGCGATGCCGGAGGCCGCCATATTGGCCGGCAGGGGCTCGGGGGACAAGCCGCCGAGACGCTGCAGGGCCGCCATCATGGGGCGCGGGTTGTTGCCCATGAGCCGGGCGGCGCCGGCATCGGCCCGGAATTCCCGCTGGCGGGAGAAGTACATGACGATCATGGAAGCGAGGATGCCGAAAACGATGTCGCACACCACCACCGTCACCATGTAGCCGAGCCCGGGGCCGGAGGATTCCTCGTTGTCCTTGCGCAGGAAGCTGTCCACCAGATAGCCGACCACCCGGGCCAGGAAGAAGACGAAGGTGTTCACCACGCCCTGGATCAGGGTCAGGGTCACCATGTCGCCGTTGGCCACGTGGGCCACCTCGTGGGCCAGCACCGCCTCCACTTCCTCCCTGCTCATGGACTGAAGCAGGCCGGTGGACACGGCCACCAGGGAGTTGTTGCGGCTGGGGCCGGTGGCGAAGGCGTTGGCCTCGCCCTCGTAGATGGCCACTTCCGGCATGGGCAGGCCGGCGTTCTTGGCCAGGCGGGCGACGGTGTCCACCAGCCAGGCTTCGGTGGGGTTACGCGGCTGCTCGATGACCTGGGCGCCGGTGCTCCACTTGGCCATGGGCTTGGACAGCCACAGGGAAATGAAGGAGCCGCCGAAGCCCATCACCGCGGCGAACCCCAGCAGCATGGGCAGGTTGAGGCCGTTGGCGGTGAGGAAACGGTTGAGGCCCAGCAGGTTGATGACCAGGCCCAGGACCACCATGATGGCCAGGTTGGTGGCAAGGAAGATCAGAACGCGTTTCATGGCATTGCTCCGGTAAAGACTGGATCAGAAGGCAGGTTGCAGATTGAGCTCCGCCTCTTCCGCGGCGGGCAGGCGGCGGGCCAGACGGCCCTGGCGGCGCAGGGGGGCGACGCTACGCCGCAGGGTCCGGGCCAGGGCCTGGGCAGCCCGGTGGGCGGCGCCGTCGATGGCGGCCCGCAGGTCGCCGGCCACGTCGCTGACCACCAGCGGGGCCTGGCCGTCCACTTCCACCTGGATGCGGCACAGCTTGTCCACGCCGCCGCGGTGGCCGTTGCGGTCCATCAGGCGCACGGTGACGGCGCGGATGCGATGGCGGCTGCGGTCCAGGGCGAAGCCGAGGCGATGGGCGACGTAGCTGCGGATCTCGGCACCGATGTCGATGCGACGGGCGATGATGGTGGGTTGCATGGCGTCCTCCTGTGGCAGAAAGCGAATCGAGAACGCAGCTTAGGGTCTTTCGTTGTCAGGAAAAAGCAGAGAGAATCGAATCGTTACTTCGTAAAATACTGAACATGAGCGCCCCCAACACCTCCCCGGCCAGCCTCAACCACCGCCATCTCCATTATTTCTGGGTGGTGGCCAAGGAGGGCGGCATCAGTCGCGCCGCCGAGCGCCTGGGGGTGGCGGTGCAGACCATCAGCGCCCAGCTGAAGGAACTGGAACAGTCCCTCGGCACCGCTCTGTTCACCCAGGAAGGGCGGCGCCTGGTGCTGACCGAGGCGGGCCGCACCGCCCTGCATTACGCCGACCAGATTTTTCTCCTCGGCGAGCAGCTGCAGGAGGCCCTGCAGCTCCAGTCCGCCGCCGCCAGCCTGAAGCTGACCGTGGGCATTTCCGACGCCCTGCCCAAGCTCATCGCCTACCGCCTGCTGCAGGCCGCCATCGACCTGCCCCAGCCGGTGCGCCTGGTCTGCCATGAAGGGGAATTCGACGAACTGCTGGCCGACCTGGCCCTGCACAAGCTGGACGTGGTGCTCACCGACCGTCCCGCCGGCAGCCGCCCCAATCTGCGGGTGTACAGCCATCCCCTGGGGGAGTGCCGCATGGGGGTTTTCGCCACGGCGGAGCTGGCGGCGCGCTACGGCCCCGGCTTTCCCGATTCCCTCAACGGCGCCCCCCTCTTGCTGCCGACCCGGGACACGGCCCTGCGCGGCCGCATCGACGCCTGGCTCTCGGCCCGTAACCTGCGGCCCGACGTGGTGGGGGAATTCGAGGACAGCGCCCTGATGATGACCTTCGGCCGCTCCGGCCTGGGCCTCTTCCCGGCCCCGACCCTGCTGGCCGACGCCCTGGAGGAGCAGTTCCGCGCCCGCCCGGTGGGCGGCATGGAGGACGTGCGGGAGCAGTTCTACGCCATTTCCAACGAGCGCAAGATCCGCCACCCGGCGGTGGAGGCCATTCGCCTGGGGGCGGAGAAGCTGCCTTTGGGATAGGGCTGGAAGGCAGGTGGGACGGGGCTGCTAGCCAGCTCATGCCTGAAATGCCCGTCTTTTCTGGATCGCCGGCCGGTGCCTAATGCACCGTGCACACCATGCACGGATCGAAGGAGCGCACCACGTGCTGCACCAGCACCGGCGCCGCTTCATCCTTGGGGATGGGCAGGCCCACCAGGGCCTGTTCCAGGGGGCCGGGGGTGCCGGCGGCATCCCGGGGAGAGAAGTTCCAGGTGGTGGGGGCGATGATCTGGTAGCCGGCGATGGCGCCGTGCTTCACCGTCAGCCAGTGGCCCAGGCTGCCCCGGGCGGCTTCGGTGAGGCCGACGCCGACGGCGGTATCCGGCAGTTCGCCGTGGGCGCAGAAAGGTTCGCCGGGGGCCAGCTGCTGCACCCAGTTTTCCATGGCCGGGATGAGGGCGGCGATTTCCAGCATGCGGGCGACGATGCGGGCGGTGACATTGCCGCCGGCGGATTTTCCTTGCCCGTTACGCACCAGGTCCTGGGCCAGGGGCTGGCCGGCCACCAGCTGCCGTGCCAGGGCGCCCACCTCGGCCACCTGACCGCCGTAGCGGGGGGCCTTGCACCAGGTGTAGGCGTCCTCCTTCTCCAGCAGGGGCCGGGTCTGGCCCTGGGCGGGAGCCTGGGGGGCGTCGCCGGCCAGCCAGGCGTGGCTCAGGTCCTCGACGATGCGGGCGGTGTCCAGCTCGGCGCGGCGGCCCTTGGCGCCGTCCCAGACGCCGGCGGGGAAGAGGCTGCCGACGGAGCCCGGGTAGGCGCCGACGCTCAGGAAGAGATTGCCGGCCCGGCCCACCTGCTGCAGGCCCAGGTCGTCGGCCAGGGCCAGGAAGCGGGGAAAGTCGGCCTGGCGTCCGGCGGCCCAGGCCCGCAGGGCGTCGGCCGAATCCAGGGCGGCCACGGTTTCCAGGGCGTCGCCGAAGAGGGTGCTTTCCAGCCAGGCGCGGAATTCCCGCAGCACGGCGTAGAGGCGGATCTTCTCCGCCGCCAGCACCGCCCGGGTGGTGCCGCCGGGCTGCAGGGCCATGGTGTGGGGCCATTTGCCGGCCAGGTAGCCCTGCAGGCGCATGAAACCGGCCCGGGCGGGCAGCATCTCCGCCGTGGCCCGTCCCGTCTGGGCCTTGAAGCGGCCTTCGGTCTCGGCGAACCAGGGCTTGGCGGCGTAGGAACCCCGGGCGAAGTCCGGCATGAAAAAGAGGTAGAAGTGGGTCAGGTGGTCCGCCAGGTTTTCCCCGGCCTGGATCAGGTTGCGGGCGAGGCGGCCGTTGGGCGGCGGGGTCAGGCCCATGGCCTCGGCCAGGGCGCTGGCGGCAGCGGCCGACTGGGCGACGGAGCAGATGCCGCAGATGCGTGGCACGATGGCCAGGGCATCCAGCGGTGCCTTGCCCAGCAGCATGGGCTCGAAGCCGCGGTAGAGGGGGGCGTTCACCCGGGCCGAGTGCACGGCGCCGTCGCTCACCTCCAGGCTCACTTCCAGGTCGCCTTCGACCCGGTTGAAGGGACCCAACACCAGCTTGCTCATTTCAACCCCGTCTTGCGGATGGCCGGCATCACCACCGGATGGTCGGCGGCGGCGTTTTCCCGCACCCGTTTCGGGGTGGCCGATTTCGACAGGGCGGCGAGGGCGACGAACCAGGCCTTGGGCATGTCCGAGGGCAGGCCGATGGGAATGCCCGCCACCTTGGGCGTTTCCATGAAGGGGTGGCCCGGCTCCTCGAAGCCTGGCTCGGTGCAGGAGATGCAGGGGTAGCCGCCGCGCAGGCAGGAGCCGACGCCGTTCCACACCCGGGTGTTGCAGTCGGCGTGGGCCTGGGTGCCCTTGCAGCCCAGGTTTTCCATGAGGCAGCCCAGCTCCGAGGGCTTGTGGGCGCTGGCCTTGAATTCGTAGAACTCGTTGCGCGGGCAGCCGTGGTGCACCAGCTGGTCCGAATAGAAGCGGGGGCGCTGCAGGGCGTCCAGGTCCCTGGCCTGCAACTGGCCCAGGGCCAGGGCCATCAGGCTGTCCACCACCCAGCCCGGGTGGGTCGGGCAGCCGGCCACGTTCACCACCGGCAGGCCGGCGGCGCTCTGCCACTCGGCGCCGAGGATGCCGCCCTTCTCGTCGCCCTCGAACTGCAGGCCGCAGGCGTCGGTGCTGTTCTCCCCCGCCGCCGGCACGCCGCCGAAGGCGGTACAGGAGCCGATGGCGAAGACGTGGCGGGCCTGGCCGGCCAGACGCTGGACCCAGTCCAGCATGGGAATGCCGGTGCCGGCGAGGATGTGAAAGCGTCCGCTACCGTTGGGCCCCCGCAGCACGGCGCCCTCGACGCAGAGGATGTCCACCGGCACCTTGCCGCTGGCGGCGTCTTCGAGGATGGCCAGGGCCTCGGGGCCGGAGGCTTCGGAGAGGGCCGGGTGGAAGAGCACGCGGATGCCCACGTCCTCCAGCTGCCGCAGCAAATCCCGGGCGTCGGCGCCGAGCAGGGAGAGGGTGCAGCCGCCGCAGCCGCCGGCCTGGAGCCAGAGGAGGTTCACGGGAAAACCTTTGCCACAGAGGGCACAGAGAGCACAGAGGGTGTCCTCTGGAATTTGCCGTTCCTCACGCTTGAAGCAAGCGCCGACCGTTGCACAGCCCGGAAAAACTCTGTGCCCTCTGTGGCAACGATCTTAAGCATCATCCCTTCTCCAGCCCGTAGCGCACCAGCTTGTTGCGCAGGCCGACGCGGGAGAGGCCCAGGTCGGCGGCGGCCTTGGACTTGTTCCAGCGGTGGCGGATCAAGGCCTCCTTCACCACCTTGGCCTCCAGCTGTTCCATGCGCTCCTTGAGGCCGCCGGAGAGGTCGGCGAGAAAGGACAGTTCCGCATCCTCATGGACCCCCACCGGGGCCCGCAACACCCGGGGCGAAAGCAGCTCGGCGCCCAGTTGCTTGCCTTCGCACAGGGCCAGCATGCGCAGGATCTCGTTCTGCAGCTCCCGTACGTTGCCGGGCCAGCGGTAGGCGGCGATGCAGGCCAGGGTCTCGGTGGTGAAGCCCTGCACGGTCTTGCCCAGGGCTTTCTGGGAGGCTTCCAGCAGGCGCTGGGCCAAGAGGGGAATGTCCATGGGCCGTTCCCGTAAAGGCGGCACGTGCAGGGTGACGGTGGCCAGGCGGTAGTAGAGGTCCTCGCGGAAGCGGCCTTCCCGCACCTCGGCCTCCAGGTCCCGGTTGGTGGCGGCGATGACCCGCACATTGACGCTCACCGGCCGGGGGCTGCCCAGGGGGCGGAACTCGCCCTCCTGCAGTACCCGCAAGAGCTTCACCTGGAAGGCCGGGGAGGTCTCGCCGATTTCGTCGAGGAAGATGGTGCCGCCGTCAGCCTGCTGGAAGAGGCCGATGCGGTCCTCGTAGGCGCCGGTGAAGGCGCCCCGCTTGTAGCCGAAGAGTTCCGCCTCCAGCAGCTGGTCCGGCAGGGCGCCGCAGTTTTCCACGACGAAGGCCTGGCGGTCGCGACGGCTCTGGTAGTGGATGGCCCGGGCCAGCATTTCCTTGCCGGTGCCCGATTCGCCCATGAGCAGCACCGAGAGGTCATAGGGGGCGATGCGCTGCACCATGTCGCAGACCGGATTCATGGGGCTGCCGGCGCTGCGGGTGAGGCCGTCCAGGCCCAGCTCCCGCTTCACCCGCTCGTACTTCATCTCCACCTTGCTCGCCAGCACCGGCTCGGCGGCGCGTAGTTCCAGGGAGAGGCGCTGGTTGTCCTGCTGCAGGCGCCACACGTTGGCGGCGCTCTTCAGTGTCAGCAGCAGCTGTTCCGGCTGCCAGGGTTTGAGCAGGTACTGGTAGATGCCCGCCTCGTTGATGCCGGCGATGATGTCGCCGGCCTCGGTGTAGCCGGAGAGGACGATGCGCACCACATCGGGCCAGCGCTGGCGCACCTCGGTGAGGAAGGCGACGCCGGAGGTGCCGGGCATGCGCTGGTCGCACAGCACCACCTGCACGCCCTTGCCGCCGCTGGCGCCCTGCTCCCGCTCCATGATGGCCATGGCTTCGTCGGCGCCGGAGGCGGTGAAGACGGTGAAGTCTTCTTCCAGGGTGCGGCGCAGGGCCTCCTGGGAGCGGACTTCATCGTCCACCACGAGGACGGCGGGCAGGGCGGGGACGTTTTTCATGGCGCTTCAGTTCGTCTCGGGGACGCTCCAGCCCAGGTCCCGGTGCTTCGCCAGATGGCGCGGCGTCCAGGACTGGGGCGACTTGTGCACGAAGTGGTAACGGGCCACATGATAGCTGGGGTCGAAGCCGTAGAAGTTGCGCTGCATGTGGGCCAGCTCCTCGGCGCGCCAGGCAGAGAGGGGCTTCTCGGCCTCGTCGGAGGCCCGCCGGGCGGCCTTCTCGGCCAGGCGCTGGGCCAGGTCCGGCGCTGCGGCCAGCTCGGCGGCGCGGCGGGCCACGTCCACACGGAAGGCCTGCGGCGTGCCGGCCAGGGCAGCGTCGAGGAAGCCCAGGGCCACGCCCTCGTCGGCGGTCATGGGCAGGCGGTGCTGCATGATGGCCCGGGCCCCATCGGCGCCGACCCGGGGCGGCAGCAGGTAGGTCCAGAATTCGGAACCGTAGAGGTTGCCCATGTTCTTGTAGTGGGGGTTGAGGATGACGCCCTGGCGGGCCCACAGCAGATCGGCGGCCCGGGCCAGGAAGCAGCCGCCGGCGCCGGCGTTGCCGCCCAGGGCGGCGATGGTGAGCTTGCCGGTGGCGCGGATGAGGGCCTCGGCCAGGTCGTCCATGGCGTTGATGTTGCGCCAGGATTCGTCGGCCGGGGAATCGGCGGCCTCGATCAGGTTGAGGTGGATGCCGTTGGACCAGAAGTCCCGCCCGCCCATCAGCACCAGCACGGACGTCGGGCGTTCCAGGGCGAAGTGGAGGGCGGCCAGCAGGCGCTGGCAGTGGCCGGTGCCCATGGCGCCGTTGTAGAAGTCGAAATGGAGGAAGCCGACGGCGCCGGCCTCCTCATAGCGGATGTCCTGCCAGGTGGCGTGGTCGGCGGCGAACCAGCCGTCCAGGGGCGCTTCCGGGATCTCGGCCAGCCGCTCGGCGAAGGCCTTGGTGGCCGGCAGCTTGAAGGCGTGGGGGTAGGTGCCGCCCCGCTTCACATGGCCCAGCCACAGGGCGCCGTCCGCCGTGGCCCGGCACAGGGCGGTTTCGCGACGGGCGATGATGGCGCCGGGCGTGCCCCGCAGCTTGGCTTCCGGCCAGGCGTCGTAGAGATGGCAGGGCTCGCCGAAGAGTTCGTCGAGCACGCCGGGAAAGCCGTCGGCCGCGTTGAGCTTGCGCAGCACGGTGGCGGTGTCGTCCCGGGTCCAGTCGATGGCCCGGTCCGTCTGCCTCATCAGGGGGCGCTCCCGGCCTCGGACCGCAGGATTGGCCGGGTCGGGGCGGCGGGGCGTGAAGCCACCGGCCTGGAAACGCGCGATGGCTTCCAGGGAGGCGCGGCAGGCAGCCTCGGTCACTTCCTGGCGGTACACGCTGGCCTTCTTGCCGCCGCCCAGGGGGAATTCGGCGCTGGCCCAGACCGGGCCGGCATCCATCTCCGCCTCGGCCTGCAGCACGGTGACGCCCCAGGTCTCCTCCCCGTTCTGGATGGCCCAGTCCAGGGCCGAGGGGCCCCGGTCGCCGACGATGCCCGGATGCACGATCAGGCACAGGTGCTTGGACCACAGTTCCTCGGCGATGGCCCGCTTCAGGAAGGGGGCCAGGATCAGGTCGGGGCGGAAGAGGGCGACGGCCTCGGCGGTGACCGAATCGGCAATGTCGAACTCCACCGACACCTCATGGCCCCGGGCCGTCAGTTCGGCGTGGAGGCGCTGGGTCAGGCTGTTGAAGGTGTGGGTGAGGAGGAGGATGCGCAGGGAAGCCATAGGGCCGCAATTCTAGCGGCCCCGGGGCTTTTTTGACTTGATGTAACGCAATCAGCCGAGGAAGAGGTCCACCCCCAGCATCAGGGCGATGCCGCCGGCCAGGGCGCCGGAGACCTGGGGCAGGCCGCCCCGGCTCTTCAGTTCCGGCAGCATTTCGTGGAAGACTACGAAACCCATGGCGCCGGCGGCGAAGGCCAGGCCCACCGGGTAGAGGGCCGGGTTGTCGCCCAGGACCGTGGCGGCGATCCAGGCCCCCACGGGCTCGGCCAGGCCGGTGGCGGCGCCCAGCAGCACGGCCCGTTGCAGGTTCATGCCGGCAGCGCCCAGGGCCAGGGCTACCAGCAGGCCCTCGGGCACATCCTGCACGGCGATGGCCAGGGCCACCGGCACTACGGCCCCTGCACCGCCGCTGGCGGCGATGCCCACCGCCATGCCTTCGGGGAAGTTGTGCAGGAACAGGGCCAGGGCCAGCAGCAGGCCCCGGGAGGCATGGGTGGCCGGGCCATGGACACCGCTGACGGCGTGGGCGTGGGGCAGGGCCTTGTCCAGGCCCAGCATCAGGCCGACACCGGCCCCCAGGGCCAGCAGCACGGCCAGGGGCGAGGCATTGCCGAAGACCGGCGCGGCGGCTTCGATGGCGGGAATGAAGAGGGAGACGATGGCGGCGGCCAGCATCACCCCGGCGGCGAAGGCCATCAGCTGGTCTTCCCGGCGGCCGTTGAGCTTGCCGAGGAAAAGCATGGCCACGGCGCCGGCGGCGGTGGCGGCCGCACCGGCCATGCCCCCCAGGAGGGCGCCGGTCATGCCGCTGCTTTCCAGGGCATCGAGCAGGGCGGCGACACCGTGGGCCGCCAGGATCACCGTGCCGGCCACGGCGATGGCCAGGCCGGCGCCGCGGCGCCAGGGATGGCGGCTGTGCAGGACATGATCGTCAAGCTGATGGATGAAAGCGGACATGGTGGACTCCCGGTGTTGTTGCTGCCATTTAAGCAAAGCGGGAAAGATTGATCCAATGAATTGATTGAAAGATCGCGATAGTCATTGGCAATTACGATTTGGTAAATCGTCATCCTCCCCCCTTAGTCCATGAGGATTTTTTCGTCGTTCCCGAAAAAGTAATTTCCAGCATTTTTAGGGGCTTAGCGGCGGAATTCAGGCGATAAGCATGTCGGTATCACCTTCGTATTATTTTTCAATGAGTTAGCTTTGGTTAGCATGGCTCCAGATTCCCGCCGCCCCGGCCGGGAACGAGCGGTTACTGTCAAAAAATTGACCGCCACCTGGGAGGTTCGCTGTATGCAACGCCACAGTCGTTCTGCTTCATCCGGCTCGCCCGCCGCCCCTGCTGCCCCTGCGTCACCGCGTCGCCCCAGGCGCCGTGCCGCGCCGTTTCTCGCCTCCGTGCGTTTTCTCGACGGCAGCCGCAATGTTTACGAGGTTTCCAACGCCAAGGATGTGGCCGACGCCCGTCGCATGATTCTCGAGGAATTGAGCAACGTGGCCGCCGCCATGATCGTCGTGCGGGACTGACCCCTTCCCGCCTGGTAAAGAAAAAGCCGGCCGGGCCCACAAGGCTCGGCCGGCTTTTTTGCGTCCGTCTTACTGTCGTTCCGCCGTCAGCAGATGCGCGGCAGCTGTTCCCCGGTGAGCCAGTCCACGATGCGCTTGCCGCCGAAGCCGGTGGTCATCTGCACGAAGTGGTGGGGGTCCTCATGCACGCTGCCGACGATGGCGGCGCCGGTGCCCTGGGGATGGGCCTGCAGGGCGGCCAGGGCCTTGTCCTTGTCTTCACCGGCGACGATGGCGATGAGGCGGCCCTCGCAGGCGCAGTAGAGGGGATCGAGGCCGAGGAATTCGCAGGCGGCGGCCACCGCCGGCTGCACCGGGATGCGGGCTTCCTGCAGCATCATGCCGACGCCCGACTGGCGGGCGATTTCATTGAGGGTGGTGCCCAGGCCGCCCCGGGTGGGGTCCCGCAGCACCTTGACCTGGACGCCGCTGGCCAGCAGGTCGGCCACCAGGCCGTGCAGGGCGGCGGTGTCGGAAACGATGGGGGATTCGAAGGCCAGGCTTTCCCGCTGGCTCATGATGGCCATGCCGTGGTCGCCGATGGGGCCGGAGACCAGGATGGCGTCGCCCGCCGCTGCCCGGTTGCCGGAAAGCTCGATGCCGGCGGGCAGCCAGCCGACGCCGGTGGTGCTGATGAAAACCCCGTCGCCCTTGCCCTGCTCCACCACCTTGGTGTCGCCGGTGACCACCGGCACGCCGGCCTCCCTGGCCGCCGCCGCCATGGATTCGACGATGCGCTTGAGGTCCGCCAGGGCGAAGCCCTCTTCCAGGATGAAGCTGGCCGAGAGATAGAGGGGCTTGGCGCCCATCACCGCCACGTCGTTGATGGTGCCGTGCACCGAGAGACAGCCGATGTCGCCGCCGGGGAAGAAGAGGGGCGACACCACGTGGGCGTCGGTGGCCATCACCAGCCGGCCCGGGCCGTCCGGCAGGGGCATGACCGAGCCGTCGTTGCCCTGGGCCAGGTAGTCGTTGCCCAGCAGGGGGGCGAACAGTTCGTCGATGAGCTGGGCCATGGCCCGGCCGCCGCTGCCGTGGCTCATGTCCACGCGGCCGTGCTTGAGGTCCAGGGGGCGGATGTAGTTCTGTTTCATGGCGGGACTTTCGCTCAGGCCGGCAGTTCGCGGAAACGGCCGTAGGTGTAATGGGCGGCGCAGGCGCCTTCGGAACTGACCATGCAGGAGCCGACCGGGTTTTCCGGGGTGCATACGGTGCCGAACAGCTTGCAGTCCTGGGGACGTTTGGCGCCGCGCAGGATGGCGCCGCACTCGCAGGCCTTGTGGTCGGGCACGCTGACGTAGTCCTCGCCGAAGCGCTGTTCCGCATCGAACTCGGCAAAGCCGCCGCGGATGCGCAGGGCGGAATAGGGCACGGTGTGCAGGCCGCGCCACTCGAAGGCCCGGCGCAACTCGAAGACCTCGGCCACCAGATTCTGGGCCTTGAGGTTGCCCTCCCGGCTGACGGCCCGGGAAAACTCGTTTTCCACCTCGGCCCGGCCTTCATTGACCTGGCGCACCAGCATGCGGATGGCCTGCATCACGTCCAGAGGCTCGAAGCCGGCGATGACCACGGGCTTGCGGTATTCCTCGGCGAAAAACTCGTAGGGCCGGCTGCCGATGATGGTGGAGACGTGGGCCGGGCCGATGAAGCCGTCCAGGGGCACGGTGCCCAGCTTCCTCACCTCCGGCGATTCCAGGATGTTGCTGATGGCCGAAGGGGTCAGCACGTGGCAGCACAGCACGGAGAAATTCTTCAGGCCCATCACCTTGGCCTGCTTGATGGCCACGGCGGTGGGCGGGGTGGTGGTCTCGAAGCCGATGGCGAAGAACACCACCTGCTTTTCGGGGTTCTCCTGAGCCAGCTTGAGGGCGTCGGCGCTGGAATAGACCATGCGGATGTCCGCCCCCCGGGCCTTGGCCTTGAGCATGGAGAGCCCGTCGGAGGCCGGCACCCGCAGGCAGTCGCCGTAGGTGCACAGGATCACGTTGTGCTTGAGGGCCAGGCGGATGGCCTGGTCCACCCGGCCGATGGGCAGCACGCAGACCGGGCAGCCGGGGCCGTGGATCATGCGCACATTGGCCGGCAGCAGGTCGGTGACGCCGTAGCGGGAAATGGCGTGGGTATGGCCGCCGCAGAATTCCATGAAGTGATAGCGGCGCTCCGGCCGGGCCTCCTTGGCGATGGCGGCGGCCAGGCCCTGGGCCAGTTCGCCGTCCCGGTATTCGTCGACGTACTTCATGGGTAAAACCTTTTGCCACAGCGGGCACAGAGATCACAGAGAGAGGGGCGCATCGGCCCAATCCGGCGGAGCGTGGGGGTCATGCCTGGGCCATGGCAGCGGCGCGGGCTTCGTCGTCCAGCTCGGCAAAGAGGGCCAGGGTCTTGGCCGCCTCTTCCGGGTCCAGCTTGGTCAGGGCGTAGCCCACGTGGATGATGACGTAGTCGCCCACGGCCACGTCTTCCACCAGGGCCAGGGAGACTTCCTTGCGCACGCCCCCCAGGTCGATGCGGGCCTGGTCGTCGGGCAGGAGTTCAACGATTTTCGCGGGGATGGCGAGACACATGGTCAGCGCTCCTTCAAGGGCAGATTCAGGGGGGCGGGAGGCAGGGCGGTGGCGTCGGGCAGCTGGTCCATGGCTTCCTGGACGCTGGCGCAGCGTTGCAGCAGGTCCTGAATGGCCGCCACCGGCTCCGGGTAGAGGCCGGGGAAATCCAGTTCGCCCGGGTAGTCCAGGGCGAAGGCCAATTGCTCGTTGGGCGGAGTGAAGCGGGCCTCCACACCGGGCTTGTTGCCCCGGGGGTCGAGGCGGTACCAGCCGTGCCCGGGCAGGTACACGGCGTTGAGGCCGTGCAGGCAGTAACGCTCGCCGCCGGGTTCCAGGGTCAGGCGCTGGTAGCAGAGGGCGGCGGGAATGCCGTTGGCCCGCAGCAGGGCCGCCAGCAGGTGGCTCTTGGCGTAGCAGTAGCCGGTGCGTTCGGCCAGCACCTGGGGGGCGGCACAGGTGAGGGGGTTGTGGGCGTCGGCCCGGTAGTCCCAGCTATGGCGGATCTGGTCCCGCACGTACTCGAAGCAGAGGCGGGCGGTATCGGTGGGGCTGCCGTCGCCGGTGGCCTGCAGTTCGGCGGCCAGGCGGCGAATCTCGGGATGGGCGGCAGCGACGATGGGGCTGGCGGCCAGGTAGGGGGCGAACTCGGGCGGATAGGTGGTCACGTCGCGCTCCTAACGGCCCAGGGACTGCCGCGCCACCCAGGCCTGGCCCAGGGCGATGCCGCCGTCGTTGGGCGGGGCCTGGCGGGCTTCCAGCACGGCCAGCCCTCTGGCCTGCAATCCCATGCGCAGGTCCCGGGAAAGCAGGTGGTTGAGCAGGCAGCCGCCGCCCAGGGCGACGGTGGACAGGTTGGCCCGTTCGGCCGCCGCGGCCGCCCAATGCACCAGGCCGGCGGCCAGGGTGGCGTGGAAGCGGGCGGCGCCCAGGTCGGCGTCATCGCATTCGCCCAGCCAGGCGAGCAGGGGCAGCAGGTCGAGATGGCCGTCATTGTTGATGTTCCAGCCATCGGTCAGGGACGCGGCGGGGCCGTGGCGCTCTTCCCAGGCGTGGGCCCGGCCTTCCAATTCCATGGCGGCCTGGGCCTCGAAGCGCTGGCTGGCGCGCAGGCCCAGCAGGCCGGCGGCGGCGTCGAACAGCCGGCCCAGGCTGGAGGTGGGCGGGCAGTTGAGCTGCTTGCGCAGCATCTCGGCGATCATGGCCGCGCCCTGCTGATCCGGGTAGCGATGGGCGACGAAAGCTTCGATGTCGCCGTTGCGGCCCAAGGCGTGGAGGGCGGCGGCGGCCAGGCGCCAGGGCTCCCGGGCGGCCCTGTCGCCGCCGGGCAATTGCAGAGACAAGAGGCCGCCGAGGCGCTGGCAGTCGGCCCCGTCCACCCGCAGCAGTTCGCCGCCCCACAGGCCGCCGTCTTCACCCAGACCGATGCCGTCCAGGGCCAGGCCGATGACCGGCTTGGGGTAGCGGGTTTCCGCCAGCACGGCGGCGATGTGGGCGTGGTGGTGGGCCACGGCGATGGCCGGAATGCCCCGCTCGGCGGCGAAGGCGGCGGCCAGCCGGGTGGAGGGGAAATCCGGGTGCAGATCGTGGGCGATGACCTGGGGTTCCACGTCCAGGATGTGCAGCAGGTGGGCCGCCGTCTCTTCCAGGAAATTCACCGTGGGCACGTTGTCCAGGTCGCCGATGTGCTGGGAGAGATAGGCCTCCCGGCCCTTGACCACGCACAGGGTGTTCTTCAGGTAGGGGCCGAAGGCCAGGACGGCCGGGCCCTCGTCCTTGAGCTTGATGGGGCGCGGCGTCTGGCCCCGGCCCCGGCGCAGGAACTGGACCCCGCCTTCGTCGCAACGGATCACCGAGTCGTCGCTGCGGATGACGATGTCCCGGTCGTGGCAGAGGAAGGCGTCGGCCATGCCGGCCAGGCGTCCCACCGCCTCGGCGTTGTCGGTGACCAGGGGCTCGCCCCCCGGGTTGGCGCTGGTCATTACCAGTACCAGATCCTGGGCTTGGGCCAGCCAGGCCAGGCCCGCCGGTTCGCCGGCGGCGGCATGGAAGAGCAGGTAGTGCAGGGGCGCGTAGGGCAGCATCAGGCCCAGCCATTGCAGGCCGGGGGCGACGCCGGGCAATTGGGTGTCGGTGTTGTCCTGCTTGCGCAGCAGGACGATGCTGCGCTCGGGCAGTTCCAGCAGGCCCGCCTCGTCGCCGCCCAGGGCGCAGAGGGCATTGGCTGAGGCCACGTTGGCGGCCATCACGGCGAAGGGCTTTTCCTCCCGGTGCTTGCGTTTTCTCAGTTCGGCCACGGCGGCCCCATTGCGGGCGTCGCAGGCCAGGTGGAAGCCGCCGTAGCCCTTGAGGGCGACGATCTTGCCTGCCTGCAGCAGGCCCACCGCCTTCCGCACCGGGTCACCGGCAATGGGCTGGCCGGCGGCGTCGAGCAGGCGCAATCGGGGCCCGCAGTCAGGGCAGCAGTTGGCCTCGGCGTGGAAGCGCCGGTTGTGGGGATCGGCGTATTCCGCGGTGCAGGCCGGGCACTGGGGGAAGGGGGCCAGGCTGGTGCGGGCCCGGTCGTAGGGCAGCTCCCGGGTGATGGAATAGCGGGGGCCGCAGTGGGTGCAGTGGGTGAAGGCGTAGCGGTGGCGCCGGTCCTGGGGCGCGAACAGTTCTTCCAGGCAGTCGTGGCAGAGGGCGCTGTCGGGGCCGATGGAGGTGCTGGCGTGGCCGCCCCGGCTCTCGACGATGAGAAAGCCGGGCAGGCTGCGCTCGGGCTCGGCCTCCCGCACTTCCACCGCTTCCACCCGGGCCAGTTCCGGCGCCTCGGCCCGCAGCCGGGCGATGAAGCGCTCCACCAGCGGGGCCGGGCCCCGGGCTTCGATATCCACCCCTTCGGCGTCGTTGCGCACCCAGCCGCCAAGGCCCAGCTCAAAGGCCAGGCGATAGACGAAGGGACGATAGCCGACGCCCTGCACCAGGCCGCGGACGCGGACCCGGCGGCAGAGCAGGGGAAGGGTGAGGTCGTTCATGGCAGTGGTGCAACCGGGGCGGCAGAGCCGCCCAGGGGATCAGCGGCGGGCCAGCAGGCCTTCCAGTTCGGCGATGCGGGCTTTCAGGGCGGCGACGTTTTCCTGGCGGGCCGCCTTGGCAGCGGCCAGGCCCTTTTCCACCCAGGCCAGCCACTCGGCGAAGCCTTCGCCGCTGGTGGTGGAAACCCGGATCACTTCCAGGGCCGGATTGACCCGGCGCGCGTATTCCACCGCCTTATCCGCATCGAAAGTCAGGTGGGGCAGCAGGTCCACCTTGGAGAGCAGCATCAGGCGGGCGGCGCGGAACATGTCCGGGTACTTCAGGGGCTTGTCCTCGCCTTCGGTGACGGAGAGGATCACCACCTTGCCGGCCTCGCCCAGGTCAAAGGCGGCGGGGCACACCAGATTGCCGACGTTCTCGATCAGCAGCAGGGAGTCGTCCTGCACCTCCAGCTTTTCCAGGGCGTGGCCCACCATGTGGGCGTCCAGGTGGCAGCCCTTGCCGGTGTTGATCTGCAGGGCGGGGGCGCCGGTGGCGCGGATGCGCTCGGCGTCGAAGCTGGTTTGCTGGTCGCCCTCGATCACGGCCACCCGATACTTGGCCTTCAGTTCCTCGATGCTGCGGCAGAGCAGGGTGGTCTTGCCGGAGCCGGGGCTGGAAACGAGATTGAGGGCGAACACGCCCTTCTCGGCCAGGGCCTGGCGGTTCTTGGCGGCGTAGGCGTCGTTCTTGGAGAGGATGTCCCGCTCGATCTGCACCATGCGCTTCTGGCTCATGCCCGGGGCGTGGGCGCCGGCGGGACCGCTGCCGTAGTCGATGCTGCCATCGCCGTGATGGTGGTGATGGCCGTGCCCGTGGTCGCCTTGGTCCCCCTCGGCGTGGGCGTGGTGGTGCTCGCCCTCGTGGGTATGGGGATGGCTGTGGCTGGTGCCGTCGGCGTGGGTATGCACGTGGCCGTGGGCCGGGGCGGCTGGCTGGGGCGTGACGCCCTGGTGATCGTGATGATGTTCGCCGTCGTGATGGTGCGGGTGGCTGTGACGGGTGCCGTCGGCGTGCACATGTTCGTGCTGGTGCTCGTCGTGGGCATGGCTGTGGCCGTGACCGTGCTCGTGGCCATGGCTGTGGGCGGTGCCGTCCTCATGCACATGCCAGTGTTCGTGTCCATGCTCGTGATCGTGGAGGGCGTCGCCCTCGATGCGGGTTTCGCCGGCGCCGCAGCCGCAGGTGGTACACATTTGCTCGATGCTCCTTCGATTTCCTGAATTCTGTGGTGAGGGCTGGCCCTCAATCGACTTCCAGTTCCCGCACCCGCATTTCCGTGCCGGCCGTGGGCTGTACCGGGTAGCCGCCGCATTCCGGGCAGGGGTCGTACACCTGGGCCAGGGGCACGGTCTTCTGGCAGGAGAGGCACAGCCCCTCGCCGGGGACGCTGACAATTTCCAGCTTGGCGCCGTCGGCCACCGTGCCCTTGCTCACCGCCTCGAAACAGAAGGCCATGGCCTCCGGTTCCACCGAGGAGAGCTGGCCGATTTCGAGGAAGACGGTCTTTACCCGGGCAAAGCCCTGGGGGCCTTGGGCGGCGTCTTCGACGATTTGCAGCACGCCCTCTGCCAGGGACATCTCATGCATGGTGATGCGTATCCAGGGTGATGCCCACGGCGACGCAGGGGTCCAGGGACAGGGCGATGCAGCGGGCCATGTGCCGGGCGGCTTCCGGGGTCGGGGCGGGCAGGCCGGTGGTGTCTTGGACGAAGGCGCCGGCCGGGTGAAAGTTCCATTCCGTGGGGGCAACAATAACATAGCGCTGCACCGTGCCGGCAGCCAGCGCCACCAGATGCAGCAAGGGCCCCCGGGCCGTTTCCACCCGCGCCAGGCCGATGCCGGGGGCCGGGCTGCAGGCGTCCACCCAGGCCGGGTCCCAGTGGCCGTCGAGCAGGGCTTCCAGCTCCAGGCAGCGGGCCTGGAGGCGGGCGGCGGCACGGCGACCGGCCTGCCACAGGGCGGTCACCTCGGGCTGACGGCGGCAGCGGGCGGCGGCGCCGGTTTCCCGGGGCCGGCCGGCCAGGGTCGGGGCCAGGGCATGGGCGGCGAGGCAGTCCCAGTCCCGCTCTCCGGGGAGGGATTGCCACCAGGCGGATGCATCCAGGTGTTCCAGCAGGTCCGTGCCGGGAGCCGCGCACAGCGGCAGTTCCAGGGCATGGGCGGCGAAGCTGCGCCATTGGGGCCGATCGGCGGCGGGCAGGCCCTTGCGCCAGGCCACCAGAGCCTCCTTGCGCGGCGGCAGGCCCAGCAGGGGCGGCCAGTCCAGGCCCAGGCGCCACAGGTGTTCGCCGATCATCTCCCGGCTCAGGCGCTGCCGTTCGGCCCCATCCGGCTCGGCCATCGGGGTGCCGGCGGCAGCGGCCAGGGCCCGGCGGGCGGCGCTGCCCTGGGCGGCGGCACAGAGGGTGAACAGGCGCGGCGCCAGTTCGCCGGCCTCGGCGGCGGGACGGCCCTGCAGCAGGCGGGCGGCCAGGGGGCGGGGGCTGGCGACGCGGGCCGCGGCAATGCCCTGGCCGTCCCATTCCAGGGCCAGTTGCAGCGCGCCGTCGTTTCCCTCGTGCTGGCCCATGCCGGCCTGCCTCCCGCAAAAAAGCCGCTACCCTAGGGGATCGGGGCCGCCGTCGCCTTGATTACCGTCAAGGGGGCGGGAGATAGGGGCGGGCGAGGGCCGTACGGTCCGTCCGGTGTGGCGATGAGGGCCTGCTTCCCGGGGGGACGGCGGCGGGGCCGCCGATTGCTCCGGAATCCCCGGCCAATACAGGCGTTGAAGGCCGGCGGCGGATGTTGTCCGGGGACTGCCGCCGTAAGGGTGTATAGGCGAAAGCTATAGGATGTATAGCCAAAAACCATTGAAAAACATTGACTTACGTCAACAAGACCCTACTCGTGGGATGGACAATGGCGGCACAATATTTCCATAACCCGAAGGGAGTGACACATGTTCCAACTCAAGATCACGCCGACCGCCATCGTCCTGGCGGCCACCCTGGGCCTTGCCGGCCTGGCGCAAGCCGCCGGCAACGAGCCCATCCAGCCGATCAAGCCCGCCAAGGTGGCCAACCCCGCCCTGGTGGAACTGGGCAAGAAGCTGTATTTCGACCCCCGGCTGTCCATGTCCGGCTTCATTTCCTGCAATTCCTGCCACAACCTGTCCATGGGCGGCACGGACAACATCAAGACCTCCATCGGCCACAACTGGAACGAAGGTCCCATCAACGCGCCCACCGTGCTTAATTCCAGCCTCAACGTGGCCCAGTTCTGGGACGGCCGTGCGGCCGACCTCAAGGCCCAGGCCGGCGGCCCCATCGCCAACCCGGGTGAAATGGCCTCCAACCACACCCTGGCGGTGGACGTGGTGAAGTCCATTCCCGGCTACGTGGCCGAGTTCAAGAAGGCCTTCGGCTCCGACAAGGTGGATATCGACGGCATCACCAAGGCCATCGCTGCCTTCGAGGAAACCCTGGTGACCCCCAATTCCCGCTTCGACAAGTGGCTGAAGGGCGACCAGAAGGCCCTGAGCAAGAACGAACTGGAAGGCTACAAGCTGTTCAAGGACAGCGGCTGCGTCGCCTGCCACAACGGCCCGGCCGTGGGCGGCAACTCCTTCCAGAAGATGGGCGTGGTGGAACCGTACAAGGCTTCCAGCGCCGCCGAAGGCCGGGTCGCCGTGACCGGCAAAGATGCGGACCGCTTCAACTTCAAGGTGCCGACCCTGCGCAACGTGGAAATGACCTACCCCTACTTCCACGACGGCGCCGCCAACACCCTGAAGGAAGCGGTGGACACCATGGGCCGCATCCAGCTGGGCAAGAAGTTCACGGACGAGGAAAACGCCAAGATCGTGGCCTTCCTGAAGACCCTGACCGGCGACCAGCCCAGCTTCAAGCTGCCGATCCTGCCGCCGTCTGCCGACGCCACCCCGCGTCCCCAGCCGTTCGGCAAGAAGTAAGCAGCGCCTCTCGACTTGGAACGGGGGCCGTGGCCCCCGTTTTTTTCTGCACCTAAATGCTTCCGGCTATTGGGAACAGGTGCCGGATAGCCCATAATCCGGGCTGCCGTGAATAATTTGCACCGGTTTTGTTTCCCATCAAAGAGCCGCTACACTCTCGCCTCCATAATCCCGCCCAGATTGCCTGGACGCCCTCATCAATGCTGGAAGCCTCCCAACTGGAATGCGTACGCGGTGACCGTCGCCTGTTCGCCGGGGTGAGCTTTCGCCTGGAAGGCGGCGAGCTGCTCAACCTGCAGGGCAAGAACGGCGCCGGCAAGACCAGCCTGCTGCGCATGCTGGTGGGCCTAGCCCAGCCCGTGGCGGGCGAGATCACCTGGCGCGGCGAACCGATTCGCAAGCTGGCCGAGGATTACCGGGCCGAGCTGTGCTACATGGGCCACCACAACGCCATCAAGGAAGAACTGACGCCCCTGGAGAACCTGCTGGCCTCGGCCCGTCTGTCCGGCGAGCCCCTCTCCGAGGAGCAGGCCCTGGAGGCCCTTTACGCCGTCGGCCTGGCCGGGCGGGAAGACCTGCAGGCCAAATACCTGTCCCAGGGCCAGAAGCGCCGCGTCGCCCTGGCCCGCCTGATCCACGAGCGCCGCGCCCTGTGGGTGCTGGACGAGCCCTTCGTGGCCCTCGACGTGGCCGCCGTGGACATGGTGGCCGGCCTCATCGGCGCCCACCTGCAGCGGGGCGGCTTGGCGGTGATGACGACGCACCAGGCGGTGACCATTCCCGCCGGCGCCGTCCGCGAATACCGGCTGGGGGCCTGATGCTCGACCTGCTCTTCGCCGTCATCGCCCGGGACCTGAAGCTGGCCCTGCGCCGCCAGGCCGATCTGGTTTCCGCCCTGTTTTTCTTCATCATCGTCGTCAGCCTCTTTCCCCTGGGGGTCGGCCCCGAGATGGACATGCTGCGCAAGATGGCCCCCGGCGTGCTGTGGGTGGCGGCCCTGCTGGCCACCATGCTGACCCTGCCGCGCCTCTTCGGCGACGACTACCGGGACGGCACCCTGGAACAGCTGGTGCTGGCGCCCCAGCCCCTGCCGGTCACCGTGCTCGGCAAGATGGCCGCCCACTGGCTCACCTCCGGGCTGCCCCTGACTTTGCTGGCGCCGGTTCTCGGCCTACAGTTCGACCTGTCCGCCGACGGCCTCCTGGTGCTGACCCTGGCCCTGCTGGTGGGCACCCCCTCCCTCTCGGCCATCGGCGCCATCGGCGCCGCCCTGACCCTGGGCCTGCGGGGCGGCGGCGTGCTGGTTTCCCTGCTGGTGCTGCCCCTGTATATTCCGGTGCTGATTTTCGGTGCCGGCGCCGTCGATGCGGCCGTTTCCGGCCTGGGCTTCGAAGCCCATCTGTCCCTGCTCGGCGCCTTGCTGGCCGGCAGCCTGTTTTTCGCGCCGTGGGCGACCGCGGCGGCCTTGAAGATATCTCTCGAATGAACAATCGACTGATCAACTGGTTCAAGTTCGCCTCCCCGGCGACCTTCTACCCCCTGGCGGGCAAGATGATCCCCTGGTTCGTCGCCCTCTCCGTCGTCTTCGGCGTGGCCGGCCTCTACCTGGGCATGTTCGTGGCCCCCACGGACTTCCAGCAGGGCGAGGGCTACCGCATCATCTTCATCCACGTGCCCGCCTCCTGGATGAGCATGTTCATCTACCTGGTGATGGCCTTCTGGGCCGCCCTGGGCCTGGCCTTCAACACCCGCCTGTCGGGCATGATGGCCACCGCCCTGGCTCCCACCGGGGCGCTGATGGCCTTCCTCTCCCTGTGGACCGGCGCCCTCTGGGGCAAGCCCATGTGGGGCACCTGGTGGGTGTGGGATGCGCGGCTGACCTCCGAGCTGATCCTGCTCTTCCTCTACATCGGCTTCATCGCCCTGCAGTCCGCCATCGACGACCCGCGCCGGGCCGACAAGGCCGGCGCCGTGCTGGCCCTGGTGGGCGTGGTGAACATTCCCATCATCTATTTCTCCGTGAAGTGGTGGAATACCCTGCACCAGGGCGCTTCCGTCTCCCTCACCAAGTCCCCCTCCATGGCCGCCACCATGCTCTGGGCCATGCTGCTGGTGGCCCTGTGCTTCTGGATGTATTCCATCGCCGTGGCCCTGGGGCGGGCCCGCAACATCATGCTGGAGCGGGAGCGGCACACCGAATGGGTGCGCCAGCTGCTGGCCGGCAAGGAGTCCTGAGATGCACTGGAACAGCGCCTCCGAGTTTTTCGCCATGGGCGGTTACGCCTTTTACGTCTGGGGTTCCTTCGGCGTCACCGCCCTCATCATGGCGGTGGAACCGATCATCGTCGCCCGGCGTCGTAAGAACCTGTTGTCCCGCCTGAAGCGGCAGATCACTGCCGAGAATCTGGCCCAAAGGAGTGAAGAAAGTTGAAAGCCCGTCACAAGCGCATCGCCCTCATCGTCGCCGGTCTGGCGGTTCTTGGCATCGGCACGGCCCTGGTGCTGAACGCCTTCAACAGCAACCTGGTGTTCTTCTTCTCCCCCACCCAGGTCCTGGCCGGTGAGGCGCCCAAGGGCAAGACCTTCCGCATCGGTGGCCTGGTCAAGGAAGGCAGCGTCGAGCGCCTGGCCGACGGCGTCAGCGTCCGCTTTGCCGTGACCGACACCGACCAGACCCTGCCGGTGCAGTACAAGGGCATCCTGCCGGACCTGTTCAAGGAAGGTAAGGGCGTCGTGGCCCAGGGCAAGCTGGATGATGCCGGCCTCTTCGTCGCCACCGAGGTGCTGGCCAAGCACGACGAGAACTACATGCCGCCGGAAGCCCAGAAGGCCGTTGCCGATGCCCATGCCAAGGCCGGCGAGAACAAGGCCGCGGCGGAAGCCGGCGAGAAGAAGGCGGCCGTTGAGGCAGCCGAAAAGGCTGCGGCCAAAACCCTGAAGTATTGAGAGCGACCCCATGATCCCCGAACTCGGGCACTTCGCCCTCATCCTGGCCTTCTGCGTCGCCCTGGTGCAGGGCGTGCTGCCCCTGGTGGGCGCCCATCAGGGCCGTACCCCCTGGGTCCTCGTCGCCCGCCCGGCGGCCATGGCCCAGGCCCTGCTGGTGGCCTTCGCCTTCGGCTGCCTGACCTGGGCCTTCGTGCAGAGCGACTTCTCCGTCGTCTATGTGGCCCAGCATTCCAACACCCTGCTGCCCACCCTGTACAAGTTCTCCGCCGTATGGGGCGGCCACGAAGGCTCCCTGCTGCTGTGGGCCCTGATGCTGTCCCTGTGGACCTTCGCCGTGGCGGCCCTGTCGCGCCAGCTGCCGGAGCCCATGGTGGCCCGGGTGCTGGGCGTCCTAGGTCTGGTGGCAGCCGGCTTCCTGCTCTTCATCCTGGTCACCTCCAACCCCTTCGAGCGCCTGCTGCCGGCAGCCCAGGAAGGCCGCGACCTGAATCCCCTGCTGCAGGACCCGGGCCTGGTCTTCCACCCGCCCATGCTCTACATGGGCTACGTCGGCTTCTCCGTGGCCTACGCCTTCGCCGTCGCCGCCCTCCTTTCCGGCCAGCTGGACGCCGCCTGGGCACGCTGGTCCCGGCCGTGGACCACCTCCGCCTGGATCTTCCTCACCCTGGGCATCGCCCTCGGCTCCTGGTGGGCCTATTACGAGCTGGGCTGGGGCGGCTGGTGGTTCTGGGACCCGGTGGAAAACGCCTCCTTCATGCCCTGGCTGGTGGGTACCGCCCTGATCCACTCCCTGGCGGTGACCGAAAAGCGCGGCAGCTTCAAGAACTGGACGGTGATGCTGGCCATCGGCGCCTTCTCCCTGTCCCTGCTCGGCACCTTCCTGGTCCGTTCCGGCGTGCTGACCTCGGTGCACGCCTTCGCCACCGACCCGACCCGGGGCATCTTCATCCTCGCCTTCCTGGTGGTGGTGATCGGCTCCAGCCTGGTGCTGTTCGCCTGGCGCGCTCCCAAGGTGGGCCTGGGCGGGCGCTTCAGCCTGGTGTCCCGGGAATCCTTCCTGCTCACCAACAATGTCCTGCTGGTGGTGGGCTGCGGCACCGTCTTCCTCGGCACCCTGTACCCGCTGCTGATCGACGCCCTCAACGCCGGCAAGATTTCCGTCGGCCCGCCCTACTTCAACACCGTCTTCGCGCCCCTGATGGTGCCGGTGCTGTTCCTCATGGGCGTGGCCCCCTTCGCCCGCTGGAAGGAAGCTAGCCTGGCCGAGATCGCCCGCCTGCTGCGCTGGGCCTTCGCCGCCGCCGTGCTGGTGGGCGTGGCCGTGCCCTTCATCTACGGCACCTGGCATACCGCCGTGGCCGTCGGCATCCTGGTGGCCGCCTGGATCACCCTCACCGCGGTGCTCAACTTTCTGCAGCGGGTGCGCGCCACCCGGGGCGACCTCTCCTTCGCTGCCGCCGTGTTCAAGCAGCCTCGCAGCTTCTGGGGCATGCACCTGGCCCACATCGGCGTCGCCGTGTTCGTCGTCGGCGTCACCCTGGTGAAGAACTACGAGGTGGAGAAGGACGTGAAGATGGAGCCGGGCGACAGCGTCCATCTGGTGGGCTACGAATTCCGCTTCATCGGCGTGCATCAGGTGGAAGGTCCCAACTACCTGGCCCTGCGCGGCGAGGTGGAGCTGCTCAAGGACGGCAAGCTGGACAAGGTGCTGCATCCGGAAAAGCGCAACTACGCCTCCTCCGCCATGCCCATGACCGAGGCCGCCATCGATGCCGGCCTGACCCGGGACGTGTACGTCTCCCTGGGTGAGCCCATCAACAAGAGCCAGCCGGAAGGCGCCTGGGCCGTGCGGGTCTACTACAAGCCCTTCGTGGACTGGATCTGGGGCGGCTGCCTGCTGATGTCCCTGGGCGGCCTCATCGCCATCGCCGACCGCCGCTACCGGGTCAAGGCCCGGGCGGCCACGCCAACCGCCGCCGCCTCTTCCTCCGCGGCCTGAACGAGCCTGACACGACCATGAACAAGTTCCTCTGGCCCCTCATCGGTTTCATCGTCCTGGTGGTGCTGCTGGCCATCGGCCTCAACCTCAATCCCCGGGAAGTGCCCTCGCCCCTGGTGGGCAAGCCGGCCCCAGCCTTCGCCCTGCCGCGCCTGGACAACCCGGCCAAGACCTTCTCCCCCGAGGAGATGAAGGGCCAGGTGTGGCTGCTCAACGTCTGGGCCACCTGGTGCCCGTCCTGCGTGCAGGAGCATCCGGTGCTGGTGGAAATGTCCAGGCGCAACTACCTGCCCATCGTCGGCTTCAACTGGAAGGAAGTGCGCGGCGACGGCGCCCTGGACAGCAAGCCCGACACCCCGGAGAAGGAAATGGCCCTGGCCATCCAGCGTTCCAGCAAGCTGCTGGCGGCCAAGGGCAATCCCTACCAGACGGTGATCATGGACCTGGACGGCCGCGTCGCCATCGACTACGGCGTCTATGGCGCTCCCGAGACCTACCTGATCGACAAGGCCGGCGTCATTCGCTTCAAGCACATCGGCCCCATCACCCCCGAGGTGCTGGAAAAGAAAATCCTGCCCCTGGTGGCGGAGCTGAACAAATGAGCCCCTTCAAGCGACTGTGCCTGGCCGCCTGCCTGGCCCTGGCGGCCCTGGTCCCCTTCGCCTCCCTGCAGGCCAAGGAAGCGGCCGACCTGGCCGCCGACCCGGTGGCGGAAAAGCGCCTCATGGAAATTTCCGCCGAGCTGCGCTGCCTGGTCTGCCAGAACCAGACCATTGCCGATTCCAACGCCGACCTGGCCCTGGACCTGCGCCGGGAAATCCGCGGCATGATCCAGCAGGGCAAGAGCGACCGGGAAATCCTCGACTTCATGGTGGCCCGCTACGGCGACTTCGTCCTCTACCGGCCGCCGGTGCAGAACAACACCGCCCTGCTGTGGTTTGGCCCCCTGCTGATTCTGGTGGTCGGCCTGGTGGCCCTGGTGCGCTACCTGCGCCGGCGTAACGTGGCCGCCACGGCCGCTGCCGGCGGCGGCCTTTCCGAGGCCGAGCGCCGCCGCGCCGAAACCCTGCTGCAGGAAGCCGCCGCCTCCGACAAGAAAGATTCCGCCCAATGACCGCCTTTGCCATCGCCGCCGCCGTCCTGGTGGCCCTCGTCGTCCTGTTGTTGCTGCCGCCTCTGCTCAGGGGCCGGGCGGTGAGCCGGGCTGACCGCCGTCAGGCCAACCTGGCCGTGTTCCGCGACCAGGAAGCCGAGCTGGAAAAGGAAAAGGCCGCCGGCACCCTGGGCGAAGCCGACTACCAGCAGGCCCGGGAAGAACTGCAGCGCCGCCTGCTGGAAGAGGTGGACGTGGCCGCCGAGGCGGTCGCGCCGCGCCAGGGGCCGAGCCGCCCCACCGCCATCGTCCTGGCCCTGCTGCTGCCTGCCGCCGCCCTGCTGGGCTACACCCTGCTGGGCAACCCCAAGGCCCTGGACCCGCGCAACCTGCAGGCCCAGCCCCAGGTGACGGCGGAGCAGATCAACGACATGGTGGGCAAGCTGGCCGCCCGCATGAAGGACAATCCGGACGACGAAAAGGGCTGGATCATGCTGGCCCGCTCCTACAAGACCCTGGGCCGCCTGCAGGAGGCCGCCGACGCCTACGCCAAGGGCGGCAAGCTGCTGCAGGAGAACGCCGCCCTGCTCACCGACTACGCCGAAACCCTGGCCAGCCTCAGTGAAGGCCGTTTCGCCGGCAAGCCGACCCAGCTCATCAACCAGGCCCTCAAGCTCAATCCGGAAGAGCCCCAGGCCCTGATCCTGGCCGGCGTCGCCGCCGGCGAACGGGAGGACTACAAGGCCGCCATCGGCTACTGGGAACGGCTGCTGCCCATGGTGGAACCGGGATCGGAAGAGGAGACCTCCCTCAAGGAAGCCCTGGCCCGCCTGCGGGAAAAGGCCGAGGCCCAGCCGGGGAAAAAGGCCGCCCGCAAGTAGGCGGCAGGCCTGCAAGGCAGGCGGGGCGCCCCTTTCCGGCGCCCCATGCCGGAGAGGCGCGTCCATCCTGCCTGGGGTGGCAGGTCCTTGTGAAATCCTTGATTTTCCAGTGTTTAGGCAGCGTCACGGACGGCCCGCACGGGCCGTTCCGCGTTTTTGCGCGGAATTAACCCGCATCAAATATCCGGGCTTTTCGCCTCGGCTAGACTGCTTCCCACGATAGAGAGAAGTCCGGTTCGGGCATTTCAGCCCTGCTGCCGGCCTCAGGGAGAGAAAGCGCATCATGTCCGAGAATCAGAAAACCGGCCTTTGGGCCACCCTCAAGAAGCCCAGCGCCAAGTATTCCTTGTTTGCGCTGATCACCGTCGGCTTCGTCAGCGGCATCATTTTCTGGGGCGGCTTCAACACCGCCATGGAAGCCACCAACACCCTGGAGTTCTGCATCTCCTGCCACGAGATGCGGGACAACGTGTACCAGGAATACAAGCAGACCATCCACTACTCCAACCGCACCGGCGTGCGTGCCGTCTGCTCCGACTGCCACGTGCCGAAGGACTGGGTGCACAAGATGAAGCGGAAGATCCAGGCCAGCCAGGAAGTCTGGGGCAAGCTCACCGGCACCATCGACACCAAGGAAAAGTTCGAGGCCAAGCGCCTGGAACTGGCCACCCACGAGTGGGAGCGGATGAAGAAGAGCGATTCCCGCGAGTGCCGCAACTGCCACAGCTTCGACGGCATGAACACGGACAAGCAGAAGCCCCGCGCCAAGAAGATGCATGAGCTGGCCCAGAAGGACAACAAGACCTGCATCGACTGCCACAAGGGCATTGCCCACCACAAACCCCAGAACATGCCCGAGGACGACGACGAGTAATCTGCGTCGAATCCCACGGCAGGCCGTAACCGGCGGGGCGCAGCAAGGCCCCGCCCCTGAACCAAGCAGCCGGCTCCCCGAGCCCAAATCAAGAATGGAGAGTTACACCATGTTCAAGCAAACCGCCATCGCCTCCGCCGTCGGCCTCATGCTGGCCCTGGGCAGCCAGGCCGCTTTCGCCGCTCCCGACTGGTCCAAGGTCCCCGCCAAGAAGATCACCGTGTTCTACCCGGGCACCTCCGGCATCGAGTGGATCACCAAGGGCACCGACCACAGCGGCGCCAAGGGCATCCGCAAGGGCGAGGCCTGCACCGGCTGCCACGAAGAGGAAATCGCCGACATCGGCAAGAAGGTGGTCTCCGGCGAGAAGCTGGAACCGAACCCGCCCAAGGGCAAGGCCGGCTCCATCCCGGTCAACGTCCAGGCCGCCTACGACAAGGACAACGTGTACTTCCGCTTCTCCTGGAAGCAGCCCGCCAGCGGCGGCGAGAAGCTGGACAAGGACAACGAGGTCAAGCTGACCGTGCTGCTGGCCGGCGACAAGGTGCCTCTGGCCGACCAGGTCGGCTGCTGGCAGAGCTGCCACACCGACGCCCGCACCATGCCCGGCGCCGACGACAAGAAGACCAAGTACGTCAAGGACGGCAATGTGGCCGGCGGCGTCTACTACGATCTGATCCAGTGGAAGAGCGGCAAGGGCGCCAAGCCGGTGGACGGCTACATCGCCGACAAGCGCGTCATGGAAGGCGGCAAGGCCCTGGTGGATGCCAAGGGCGAGAAGAAGGGCGACACCTGGACCGTCACCTTCACCCGCAAGCTCACCGGCGGCGAAGGCGACGTGGCCCTGGCCGAAGGCAAGACCGTGCCCTTCGGCTTCGCCATTCACGACGACCACGCCGGCGGCCGCTTCCACCACGTTTCCTTCGGCTACAGCCTGGGCGTCGGCGCCAAGGCCGACGTGACCGCCGCCAAGCAGTAACGATCTCTCGGGCCGCAAATCTTCGCGAGTTGGCTTTGCGGCCAATTGGGGCGGGGCAGTTGCCCCGCCTTTTTCTTTGCTACTGCCGCGGAGCACGCCGTCTTGAGCCATCCCCCTGCCAACCTGTCCCGGCGCGGCTTTTTCCGCGGCCGCAGCGCCCCGGCGGCGCCCCTGCGGCCGCCCTGGGCCGTGGACGAGGCGGCCTTCCTGCAGCAATGCACCGGCTGCGGCGACTGCATCCGGGTCTGTCCCACCGGCATCCTGACGGCGCTGGCCCCAGGCCAGCCGCCGGTGGTGGATTTCCGCCAGGGGGAATGCACCTTCTGCGGCCAGTGCGCCAGCGCCTGCCGGCCCCGGGCCCTGCGCCGGGAGGATGACCGGCAACCCTGGCCCTACAAGGCCACCGCTGGCGAGGCCTGTCTTGCGCGGCAGCAGGTGGAGTGCCGCAGCTGCGGCGATTTTTGTCCCGAGGGCGCCCTGCGCTTTCCCGCCCGGGCCGGCGGCCCGGCCCTGCCGGTATTGCTGGAAGACCGCTGCACCGGCTGTGGCGCTTGCCTGGCGCCCTGCCCGACGGCGGCCATCAGCATCGGCCGTCCGGATTAGCCGGCGAAGCGGTCCAGGCGGCGCCGGTCCCGCTTGGTCGGGCGGCCCCGGCTGTCCTGGCCGGGGGAGGGGGCCAGAGCCCGTTGTTCCTGTTCGGTGGCCCGGCGCGCCACGGATTCCGCACTTTCCTCATACAGCAGCCGGGCTTCCGGCGCCGGCCGCCGCTGGCCGTTGATCGCCAGCACCGTCACTTCCCAGCGTTCCTGACCCGTCCCGATGTCGAGGCGGTCGCCGGCCTTGACCTCCCGGGAGGCCTTCACCGTCTGGCCGTTGAGCTTGACCTTGTTGCCCTCCACCGCGTCCTGGGCCAGGGCCCGGGTCTTGAAGAAGCGGGCGGCCCACAGCCATTTGTCCAGCCGCAGGCGGCCGTCGCGGCTGAGTCCGGGAATGTAGGGCAGGGGGGTGTCGTCGACCATGGGGGGAGATAAGGCGGGTTGGGTTGCGGCTTGGTTCGGGGTTGGTTGCCGGAATGTGGCGCCGGCCGCAGTCTAGCGCGCTCCCGGGTCTATGCCCATCCTGCCGTGGTGTCCGCCGTCCCACCGGCTGCGGGGGCTAGTGTCCCGTCGGGAATGGACGGCTGTGGATGCCTGGCCTGGAATGCCCGTGCTGCTTGCATCTCCGGGATGGCATTCCGAAGAGTGGCGTCCCTTCTGCCTCTCGGAGGGGCGGGGTGTACCCCTGGTGATGGCCTGGGGGCGGCCCCTATTCCCTTACCGGACGCTTGCCCAGTTTGCGCTGCAGGGTGCGGCGGTGCATTTTCAGGGCCCGGGCGGTGGCGGAGACGTTGCCGCCGTGTTCCGCCAGCACCTTCTGGATGTGCTCCCATTCGAGCCGGTCCACCGACAGGGGTGAGTCGGCCACCGGGGTGGTGGCGTCGCCGGCGGTGCGCTGCAGGGCGGCGACGATCTCGTCGGCGTCCGCCGGCTTGGCCAGGTAGTGGGTGGCGCCCAGCTTGATGGCCTCCACCGCCGTGGCGATGCTGGCGTAGCCGGTGAGCATGACGATGCGGGTGCCGGCTTCCAGGGCGGCCAGTTTTTCGATCAGCACCAGGCCGGAGTCGCCGGGCATCTTCAGGTCCACCACCGCGTACTCGGGTGGATTGGCGCTGGCCAGGGCGTAGGCGCTCTCGGCGCTGTCCGCCGGCGTCACCAGGTAGCCGCGGCGTTCCAGGGCCCGGGTGAGGACCCGGCGGAAGACTTCGTCGTCGTCCACCAGGAGCAGGGTGGGGCAGTCGTTGTCCGGGCCGTCGAGGGCGTCGGTGCTGGCGGGAAGGGTGTCGTTCATGGCCTGTGGCGGTTCAGTGCGGCGAGGGGAAGGGTGATGCGGCAGCAGGCGCCGGAGCCTTCCGGGGCCGGCCGGTTGCACAGTTCGAGGCGGCCCCCGAAGCGCTCCAGGGTGGCCCGGGTGAGGAATAGGCCGATGCCGCTGCCGCCGGCCTGGGTCGGGTCGTCCTTGGTGCTGACGAAGGCCTGGCCCAGGCGCGGGGCCAGGGCCGGGTCCAGGCCCGGGCCCCGGTCGAGGAATTCGATGATGCAGTCCTCGCCCTGGCAGCGGCTGCGCACTTCGACCCCTTCGGGGGAGGCGTCGGCGGCGTTGTCCAGGATGTTGATGAGGGCCTGCTCCAGGCTCGGCTCCGCCTGCACCAGAGGCTCGGCGTCGCCATCTGCCGACTGGTAGTCCACCCGCACCCGGGGCCGCAGCACGCGCCAGCCATCGAGCAGCTCGTTGAGCCACTGGCCGAGGGGCCGGGCGGGGGCGGCTTCCTGCCCTTCCCGGGCGGCGCCGGCGGAGGCCAGGACCTGGGTCAGGGTGCGCTTGCACAGGTCCACCTGTTGCCGCAGCAGGGCCAGGTCTTCTCCCAGGGCCGGGGTCTGGCCATGTTCAAGCTCCAGTTCCCGCAGCACCACGGCCATGGTGGACAGGGGCGTGCCCAGCTTGTGGGCGGCGCCGGCGGCCAGGGTGCCCAGGGCCAGGATCTGCTCGTGGCGCAGGGCCCGCTCCTGTTCACGCTGGCGGGCCTCGCCCAGCTCCCGTTCCCGCTCCCGCAGGGTGGCGGCCAGGCGGGAAAGGAAGAAGGCGACGATGAGGGCACTCACCAGAAAGTTGAACCACATGCCCAGCACGTGCAGGGCAAAGCCGCCGCCGTGGCCGGCGTGTTCCGGGGCGACGCCGCTGGCCCGGGCCAGGATTTCGTCCAGCCGGGCCAGGTCGCCCTGGGGCGGCGGTAGCGGCAGGTTGAAGAACATGAGGAAGGTGTAGGCCCCCAGGGTGATGCCGGCCATGGCCCAGATGTAGCGCCCGGGCAGGGTGGCGGCGGCGATGGTGAGGGGCAGCAGGAACAGGGAGACGAAGGGATTGGCCGAGCCGCCGGCGTAATAGAGCAGCAGGGTCAGCACTAGCACGTCGGGCAGGAGCTGGCAGAAATATTCCCGGTCGCCCACGGGCCGGGGGCGGCCCAGGCGCCACTGGGTGTACAGATTGAAGAGTCCCAGGCCGATGCTGGCGGCCGCCATGGGCAGGACTTCCAGGGGAATGCGCAGCCAGCCGGCGGCCAGCACCAGGACCAGGCCCTGGGCCAGCACTTCGATCCGGCGCAGCATGACCAGCCGGGCCAGGGGCTGGCCGGAGGCAATGGACGGGGTGGCGGGCAGGGAGGGCGTGGCGGCAGGCATCGCCGCCATTCTAGCGCCCGCGGGGCGGGGCGAGGGGATGTGGGGTGCCGCTGCGACATTTTGCCGCGGCACCCGCGGGGGTCAGGGCAGGGGGCTTTCCAGGGCGAACAGCTCGGCCACGGTCTCGCGGCGGCGCACCAGGTGTACCTGGTCCCCGTCCACCATGACCTCGGCCGCCCGGGGGCGGGTGTTGTAGTTGGAGCTCATGGAGAAACCGTAGGCGCCGGCGGACATCACCGCCAGCAGGTCGCCCGGCACCACCGCCAGTTCCCGCCCGTGGCCGAGGAAGTCGCCGGATTCGCAGATGGGGCCGACGATGGAGTAGCTGGCCTTGGCAGCATTGCCGGGGGCCACTTCGACGATGTCGTGGTAGGCATCGTAAAGGGCGGGGCGCATCAGGTCGTTCATGGCCGCATCCACGATGGCGAAGTTCTTTTCCTCGCCCGGCTTCAGGTATTCGATCTTGGTCAGCAGCAGGCCGGCATTGCCCACCAGACGGCGGCCCGGCTCCAGGATGACCTGCAGGCCGCGTCCTTCCAGCTTCTGCAGCAGGGGGGTGAGGTAATCGGCCACCCGGGGCGGCGCTTCGTCCAGGTAACGGATGCCGAGGCCGCCGCCCAGGTCGATGTGGTGCAGGCGGATGCCAGCTGCGGCCAGCTGGTCCACCAGGGCCAGCACTTTGTCCAGGGCTTCGGCAAAGGGGGCGGCGTCGAGCAGCTGGGAGCCGATGTGGCAGTCGATGCCGGTGACCTCGATGCCGGGCAGGCTGGCGGCGCGGCGGTAGAGGGCCAGGGCATCCTCGTAGGCGACGCCGAACTTGTTCTGCTTGAGGCCGGTGGAAATGTAGGGATGGGTCTTGGCATCCACATTGGGATTGACCCGCAGGCTCAGGGGCGCCTTCTTGCCCAGGCGCACGGCAACGGCGTTGAGGCGATCCAGCTCGGGCACGGACTCGACGTTGAAGCAGCGGATGCCCACTTCCAGGGCCCGGGCCATTTCTGCTTCGGTCTTGCCGACGCCGGAGAAGACCACCTTGCCGGCTTCGGCACCGGCCGCCAGGACCCGTTCCAGCTCGCCGCCGGAGACGATGTCGAAACCGGCGCCGAGGCGGGCGAAGAGACTGAGGATGCCCAGGTTGGAATTGGCCTTGACGGCGTAGCAGACCAGGCCGCCGGCACCGGCAGGATGGGCGGCCAGGGCATCGCGGAACTCGCCGTAGGCGGCTTCCAGGGCAGCCCGGGAATAGACGTAGGTGGGCGTGCCGAACTGGGCGGCGATGCTGCTCAGGGCAACGGCTTCGGCGTGCAGGACGCCGTTTTTGCGGGAGAAGAAGGTCATTGCGGCTGTATCTGGGAAGGGGAGGGGGACTGCATGTTAGGATTGGCGCCGGTGTTCGGTGCCGGCCGGGCCTGCCCGTCGGCAGGCGGCGGCAGGACCAGGGAGCCCCTGCTGCCGCAGGCGGTCAGCGTCAGGGCCAGCAGGCCGGCAATCAGATAACGTGGGTGCATGGCTTACGGCTCACTTGGAATTCGGGCGCAAGGAGAGGGCCCCAAGAGGCCGCCCTTGTCGTGACCGGTCATGGTAGCACAGGGCCCAAACCCTTGCCTTCACAGCAGAATGGATCGGATATGGAAGAAAGCGCATTCAACGCCCTGGCGGAAAAAACCCTGGCGGCCATCGAGGCCGGCCTGGAAAACAGCGGGGCCGATGTGGATTTCGAACTGGGTGCCGGCGGCGTGCTCGAAGTGGAGTTTGCCGACGGTTCCAAGATGATCATCAACCGTCACGGCGCCGCCCGGGAAATCTGGGTGGCGGCCCGCTCCGGCGGCTTCCACTTCCGCCCCGACAACGGCAACTGGATCGACACCCGGGATGGGAGCGAACTCTTTGCCAAGCTGGAGCGCCTGCTTGCCGAGCAGGCCGGGGAGCCGGTACCCCTGCGCTGAGCGCCAGGCGGCGTGGCCGCCTGAGAGGGGGGCGTCCCGTCAGAAGGTCAGGACCTTGTCCGCCTCCAGGGTCCATTGGGCCAGTTCCGGCAGGGTGCCGATGGCGGTACCGGCGATCAGGGGCAGTTCATGCACGCCCCGGGCCTGGGCGCAGGTCCGGCACAGCTTCACCGGCACGCCCTGGGCCACCAGGGCCTCGATCATCTCCCGCAGGCCGCCACCGGCGGCCGCATCCACCTGATTGGCCAGACCGGCCACCACCGCATCGGACATGAGAAAGAGGCGCACCGCCGGCCGGGCATCGTTGCCGGCCAGGGCCGTGGCCAGGCGCAGGGCGGAGAGCACCCGCTCGCTGCCGTAGGGCGGTGCGTGCACGATGATGAGTACGTTCTGCATGGCGGCTCCCGCTCAATCCACCGGCTTGCTGCCGTCGTCCTTGGGTTCGGGCGGCACTTCGGCGGGCACGTTTTCGCTGTAGAAGAATTCCTTGGCGGTACCAGTCTTGGAGCGTTCGCTCGGCACATCCACGGATACCAGGCCTTCCGGCGCCGGCTGGAAGCTCTCCGGCACGTCCTTGAGGGCCGTGTGCATGTAGTTGATCCAGATGGGCAGGGACACCAGTCCACCGGTCTCGCCGCTGCCCAGCTTCTTCGGCTGGTCGAAACCGACCCAGGCGCAGCCCACCACGGTGGCCTGGTAGCCGCAGAACCAGGCGTCGATGTAGTCGTTGGTGGTGCCGGTCTTGCCGGCCAGGTCGCGGCGCTTGAGCTGCACCGAGGCCTTGGCGGCGGTGCCGAAGATGGCCACGTCGCGCAGCATGGAATCCATCAGGTAGGCATTGCGCGGGTCGATGGCCCGGTTGCCCTCGTCGCCCACCGGCACCGGCTGGGCCTGGGCCAGGATGTTGCCCTTGTCGTCCCGGATGTCCCGCACCACGTAGGGCTGGATGCGGTAGCCGCCATTGGCGAAGACGGCGTAGGCGCTGACCATCTGCCAGGGGGTGACGGAGCCGGCGCCCAGGGCCATGGTCAGGTAGGGCGGGTGCTTCTCGGCGTCGAAACCGAAGCGGGTGGCGTAGTCCTGGGCGTACTGGGTGCCGATGGCCTGCAGCACGCGGATGGAGACCATGTTCTTGGACTTGGCCAGGGCCGTGCGCAGCTTCATCGGGCCTTCATACTTGCCGTCGTAGTTATGCGGCTCCCACGGGGTGCTGCCGGTGGCGCTGGCGGGAATGACGATGGGCGAATCCTGGACGATGGTGGCCGGGGTGTAGCCTTTCTCCAGGGCCGCCGAGTAGATGAAGGGCTTGAAGCTGGAGCCGGGCTGGCGCCAGGCCTGGGTGACGTGGTTGTACTTGTTGCGGCTGAAGTCGAAGCCGCCCACCAGGGCGCGGATGGCGCCGTCCCGGGGGTCGGTGGCGACGAAGGCTGATTCCACTTCCGGCAGCTGGCTGATCTGCCAGTTGCCCTTGTCGTCCTTCTGTAGGCGGATGATGGCGCCCCGCTTCAGGCGCTTGTTGGGGGGCGCCTTGTCATCCAGCATGCGGGCGGCGAACTTGAGGGAGTCGCCGGAGAGCACCACCAGCTCGCCTCCCCGTTTGTAGGCTTTGACGGTCTTGGTGTCGGCCTGCAGCACGATGGCGGCCTGCAGGTCGCCCACGTCGTTATGGTCGGAGAGCAGGTCTTCCAGGTCTTCGTCCTGGTCGGTCTGCACTTCCTTCATGTCGGCGTAGGCTTCCGCCCCCCGGTAGCCGTGGCGCCGGTCGTAGTCCATGACCCCCTTGCGCAGGGACTGGTAGGCGGCTTCCTGGTCGGCTTTGAGGATGGTGGTGTACACCCGCAGGCCGCGGGTATAGACGTCGTCGGGGAAGCGCTCGGCGGCGATCTGGCGGGCCATTTCGGCCACGTAGTCGGCGTGCACCGAGAACTCGTTGGCATCCCGCTTCACCACCAGGGTCTGCTTCAGGGCTTCCTCGTGCTGCTTGTCGTCGATGAAATGCAGTTCGTGCATGCGCCGCAATACATATTGCTGGCGCAGGCGGGCCCGCTTGGGATTGACCACCGGGTTGAAGGAAGAGGGAGCCTTGGGCAGGCCGGCCAGCATGGCCGCCTCGGCCACGGTGATGTCGTTGAGGGACTTGCCGAAATAGATCTGGGCGGCAGCGGCGAAGCCGTAGGCCCGTTGGCCCAGGTAAATCTGGTTGATGTAGAGCTGGAGAATCTCGTCCTTACTGAGGTTGTGCTCGATCTTGAAGGAGAGCAGGGCCTCATAGAACTTGCGGGACAGGGTCTTCTCGCTGGAGAGGAAGAAGTTGCGTGCCACCTGCATGGTGATGGTGGAAGCTCCCTGGCGCTTGCCGCCGCCGGAAAGGTTGGCCACTGCTGCTCGCAACACCCCCAGGGTGTCCACGCCACCGTGCTGGTAGAAGCGCTCGTCCTCGGCCGCCAGGATGGCGTGCTTCATCACCGGGGGCACGTCCTGGATGCGCACCAGGGCCCGGCGCTCCTCGCCGAATTCGCCGATCAGGGCGCCGTCACTCGAGTAAACACGTAAGGGAATCTTCGGCCGGTAATCGGTGAGGACTTCCAGGGAAGGCAGGTTGGGATAGGCCAGGATCAGCACCATACCCGCCAGGGCGGCACCGATGACGGCGAGTCCGGCGGCGATGAAGACGGGATAGAGAATCCAGCGCAGGGCCGGGGGGAGGGAGGGCAGGGCAGGCAAAGGGGCAGACCTGTAACGACGGGAAACGCGGATTATACGCCGGCCCTTTTGCTGGGGTTAATTCGCTTTACATGCTCTATAGTTGCTGCTAGCATCTAAAGTAAATTATCTGTATTGTCCCTAACTATATATATTTAAAGGGACTTTTTTGGGGAGTCCGGTTTGCAGCTCGACCTCTCGATATTCAATCCGAAGGCCAAGCCCTTGATCGGTCTGGACATAAGTTCGTCCGCCGTCAAGATGGTCGAGCTTTCCGGTAATGCCAAGGATGGTTTCCGCGTCGAGCGATATACCATCGAAGTGCTGTCCCGGGACGTCATTGCGGATGGCAATATCGTCAATCTGGAAGCCGCGGCGGAATCCGTCAAGCGGGCGTGGAAACGCATGGGTACTTCCACCCGTCAGGTAGCCATGGCCTTGCCGGCCGCGGCCGTCATCACCAAGAAGATCATCGTTCCGGCCGGGCAGCGGGAAGAAGAGCTGGAAGTACTCGTCGAATCCGAGGCCAACCAGTACATTCCCTTCGCCCTGGAGGAAGTGAACCTGGACTTCCAGGTCATCGGCCCCGCCCCGTCCTCGCCGGATGAGGTGGAAGTGCTGATTGCCGCCTCCCGCAAGGAAAAGGTGGAAGACCGGGTGGCCGTGGCCGAGGCGGCCGGGCTCAAGGCAGCGGTCATGGACGTGGAGTCCTATGCCGCCCTCGCCGCCTTCGAGCTGATCGAGCGCCAGTTGCCGGACCAGGGGAAGAACCAGGTGGTGGCGATTGTGGATATCGGCGCCAACGTCACCAACCTGACGGTGATGCGTAATGGTCAGCAGGTCTATGCCCGGGAACAGGCCTTCGGCGGCGCCCAACTGACCCAGGACATCGTCCGCCAGTACGGCATGAGCTTCGAAGAGGCCGATGCAGCCAAACGCAACGGCGGCCTGCCGGAGAACTACGAAGCCGAACTGTTGCGTCCCTTCATGGAAAGCCTGGCACTGGAAGTCTCCCGGGCCCTGCAGTTCTTCTTCACTTCCACCCAGTACAACCAGGTCAATCATCTGGTCCTGGCTGGTGGATGTGCGGCCATTCCCGGGCTGGACGAAGTGGTGGCCACTCGGACCCAGGTCAACTGCCTGGTCGCCAATCCCTTCGCCGGCATGTCCGTCTCGGACCGCGTCCGGCCGCGCAACCTGGTTAATGATGCCTCTTCGCTAATGGTGGCTTGTGGCTTGGCCTTGCGGAGGTTTGAAGAATGATTCGAATAAATCTTCTTCCTCACCGCGAGGAAAAGCGCAAGGCGCGGCGGCAGCAGTTTTATGCTTTGGCGGGGCTAATCTCCGTTTTGGCATGTCTCATTATTTTCCTTGGTTATACCGTGATTGGTGGTTATATCAGCGTTCAGGAAGAAAAAAATGCCTTCCTGAAAAAGGAAATTGCCAGCCTGGACAAGGATATTGATCTGATCAAGGGGTTGCGTGAGAAAACCCAGGCTTTGCTGGCTCGCAAGCAGGTTATCGAATCCCTGCAGCGCGATCGTGCCGAGGCAGTTCGGCTTCTTTCCGAGTTGGCGATTCAGGTACCTGAGGGGGTTTATCTGAAGTCGATCAAGCAGGAGGGGGGGCAGGTAACCCTCACCGGCTTGGCCCAGTCCAATGCTCGAGTCTCGACGTTGATGCGTAACGTGGAGGCTTCCCAATGGATGGAGAAGCCCAATCTGATTGAAATCAAGTCAGTAGATGTGGCGCGTCGGCGTTTGAGCGAGTTCAGCATGACCTTGACGTTGACGCGAGAGTCTTCGGATACGGCCAAGGAGAAAAAATGAATAAGCCAAAAATCTCTTTGCCAGCGCTGAACTTTGAAAAAATCGCACAGGATTTTCGTAACCTTAACCCCAATGATATTGGAGCCTGGCCGGCTGTACCAAGGTTTGCCGTGCTGATTGGACTTTTTGTTGGCCTGTTGGTTGCAGGTTACGTGGTCGTCTGGAGTGAGCAGTATGGTGTGCTCGATGGCCGGCGAGAGGAAGAGCTGAAACTCAAGGACGAATATGTCAGCAAAAAGCGCCAGACAATCAACTTGAGCCTTTATGAGCAGCAGCTCAATGAAATTGACCGCTCGTTCGGCGCATTGCTGAAACAACTGCCAAACAAGGCGGAAGTTGAATCCCTTCTTGTGGAAATCAATCAGTCCGGTTTGGGGCGGGGGCTTTCCTTTGAGTTATTCAAGCCTGGTCAGGAGGCGCTTAAGGAATTTTATGCGGAGCTTCCTGTTTCCGTAAAATTGACCGGGAATTACCACGATTTGGGTGCTTTTGCCGAGGATATTGGCAGGTTGCCTCGTATCGTTACGCTCAACAACATCGCAATCGCCCCTCAAAAAGATGGCAGCCTCAGCATGGAGGCTATTGCCAAAACCTTCCGTTATCTGGATGAAGAAGAGGTCGCCAAGCAGAAGAAGGCGGCACAAGAAGCTGCGAAGAAAGCTGCGGGAGGCAAAAAATGAGTAACCGTCGTCTGGCGATCGGTGCAAGTGTGCTCGTTTTGGCTCTTGGCGGATGCGGGGATGGTGAGCACGAGGACTTGAAGCAGTGGATGCAAGAATCCACCAAGGGTTTGAAAGGGCGAGTGGCCCCTCTTCCTGAGATGAAGCCTTATGAAGCCGTTGCTTACGATGCCGCCGGCAATATTGATCCATTTAAGGCAGCCAAGCTGAACCCGGCCAACAAAGCGGGCGGAGGCGGGCTGCTGCCGGACTTCAATCGCCCGAAGGAGGCCTTGGAAGCTTATCCGCTTGAATCGCTGAAGTATGTGGGCTTCCTCTATCGGGGAAAGCTGGCAAATGGGATTGTTCTGGCTGACAGTTCTCTGCACCAGGTAAAGATCGGGAATTACATGGGCCAGAACTTTGGGATCATTACCAATATTGATGAAACGCAGATTGTTTTGCGTGAGTTGGTTCAGGAAAGTTCTGGTGATTGGGTGGAGCGTGTCAGCTCGCTACAACTCCAGGAAACGGGGGACGGAAAATGAAGTTTTATAAACAGATCCTGAAGGTTGCATCCCTGCTGGGATTGCTATCCTTCTCCGCCTATGGGGTGGCTCAATCCAACGCGATTGAAGCGATTAATGTAGCAACCCAGGGCGACTCCGTAACGCTCAAGGTGTCTTTAAAAAATCCGCTGGCTGCTATCCCTGCCAGTTTCAGTGTTGCCAGCCCGGCGCGCGTGGCTTTGGATTTCCCGGATACGGAAAACAGCCTCGGTAAAAATGCCGAGCAGTTGTCCAGCGGTGGTATTCGTGGCTATAACGTTGTTCAGTCCGATAAGCGGACCCGGTTGGTTCTGAACCTGAATCAGCCCATGGCCTACGAAACGCGCCTAGAAGGCAATCAGGTTTACGTCACGCTGACGAAAGTGACCGGGGCGATTGTGGCTGACAACAAGGTCAGTCAGTTTGCCGAGTCAAAATACGCGGCGACTACCCACGCGATCCGCTCGATTAATTTTAGGAGAGGGGCGGGCGGGGAAGGGCGGGTGGTCATTGATCTCAGTGATGCCAATGTTGGCGTGGATGTGCGCCAGCAAGGGGAGCAGGTAATTGTCGAGTTCCAGAAGGCAACTCTGCCGCCACACATGGCCCAGAAGATCGATGTGACCGATTTTTCCACGCCTGTAACCAGTGTCACGGCAATGCCGCAGGCCGGCAATGCTCGGGTTGCAATTTCGGCGAAGGGGCTCTGGGAACATCAGGCCTACCAGGCTGAAAATCAGTTTGTCATTGAGGTTAAGGCCGTTTCTGAAGATCCGAACAAACTGGCCCGTTCCGGCGGCCCGCATGAGTATGGTGGTGACAAGATATCCCTCAATATCCAGAACACCCCGGTAAAACAGTTGCTGCAGACGCTGGGTGAGGAATTTGGCTACAACGTCGTGATGTCGGATACCGTGTCCGGCTCGATCAGCCTGCGCCTGCAAAATGTTCCGTGGGATCAGGCGTTTGACCTGATTCTGGAACGAGGTGGATTGGATAAGCGTCGGCGGGGAACTGTTCTGCTCATTGCCCCGAAAGATGAGTTGTTGAAGAAGGAAGAGCTGGAACTTCAGGCCAAGCAGCAGATCAGTGATGTTGAGCCGTTGAAGACAGAAACCTTTCAATTGAACTATCAACGGGCAGAGGCTTTCCATAAGGTCCTGACCGATGAAAAGCAACGGATTCTATCCAAGCGCGGTAGCGCGGTGATGGACCCAAGAACCAATACTTTGTTCATTCAGGACACTCCCACCCGGCTTGAGGAACTGCGCAAAATCATTGCGAAAACCGACGTGCCGGTACGGCAGGTTTTGATCGAGGCCCGAATCGTCGAGGCGACAGACAACTTCAGTAAGAACCTCGGCGTTCGACTTGGTTTTAATGACATCAGCAATCCGGTCAACGGAACGGGGCGTCTGCAAAGTCGGATTGGCGGCAGCATGCTGGATCAGGCGCGGGAGACCTATCAGAACGTAATTAGCCGTACCATTGATGCGACAACGGGTATTGAAACGATCACGCGGCCAGCGAAGGTCATGCTGGATAATTCGGCCACCTACAATAATTCTGCGACTAGCGTTAATTTGCCTGCCAGTGCGATCAAGGGTTCCCAAGCCGGAGCTTTCTCGCTGGTCCTTTTTAATCCCAGTGCCACCCGCTTCCTCAACTTGGAGCTGTCGGCCTTGGAAGTGGATGGCAAAGGGAAGGTGGTTTCCAGCCCTCGTGTCATGACCTCGGATCAGGCAGAGGCCATCATTGAGCAGGGTATTGAAATTCCCTACCAGCAGGCTACCAGTTCCGGGGCCACCGCCGTGATGTTCAAGAAGGCGAATCTGTCCCTGAAGGTGAAGCCCCAGATTACGCCTGATGGCCGGGTCATCATGTCTCTGGATATCAACAAGGATGTTCCCGATACCACCATTGCTAGCAATGTGATCGCCATCAAGACCAAGCACATCAAGACCGACATCCTGGTGGAGAACGGCGGGACGGTTGTGATCGGTGGTATTTACGAAGAAACCGAGAATCAGGCTACCAGTCGTATCCCATTCCTGGGTGACCTGCCTTATGTCGGCTTCCTGTTCCGCAATACCCGGACGGATCGAGACAAGGTGGAGCTGCTCATTTTCATTACGCCGAAAATTGTCTCTGGCGACCTGGCTTTGCGTTAAAGCTTGTCGGCGGCCGTCTGGTGATGGCCGCCGCTTCGGGGTGCGCTGAAATGGCAACCTGCTGGGCAGGGGAGTGCTGAGTGGACGAGCAAAAGAAAATGGCCCGCAATGCGGGCCATTTTCTTTGGTGTTTGGTGGTGATGGGCAGAATCGAACTGCCGACCTATGGGTTATGAATCCATCGCTCTAACCGTCTGAGCTACATCACCATATTGTTTGGCGGCCGCGTGCGACCCCAATCCAAGGTGCGCGATTCTATCTTTCAGGGCGCTCCAGGTCAACTATCCAGCGTCGTGCCGCTTGGGGGGGCGTTTGGATTCCGGCCTGACAAGGCGGGTGGTTTTCGTGCTGTATAATAATCCGATGAATTTACGAAGATTTCTGTTGCTCTTGTCGTTGCTGTCCGCCATGGCGGTGCAGGCGCAGGGTGAAATCATGCGAGCCATTCCTGATGGGGCGTCGTTTGGCGAACTCAAGGGAGTTAGCAATGGTCAGATTGCCATTGGCGCTTATCTGTATCGGCTGGCGCCAGGGGCGCAGATTCGCGGAACAGACAATCTGATCCGGATGCCCGATGTACTGGCATCCGTTAGCGGTGGGGTGCCCGTGCGGTATCAGGTGGATGTAAATGGCGATGTGATCCGCGTTTGGATCCTGTCTGCGGCTGAATATGCGAACCTGAATCCCCGGAAAATTCCGGCCCAACCGCTGCCATTGCCCACTTTGCCTACCATGGGCACTGCCGGCGCTGCGGCAGCCTCCTCCAACTGATGCAGCTTCCGGCCATTCCGGCCTTCATCACCTATACGTAGCGATCCCGTGTCCAAAAAGCTTTACATCAAAACCTTCGGCTGCCAGATGAACGAGTACGACTCGGATAAGATGGCCGATGTGCTGAACCAGTCCGAACCCCTGGAAAAGACCGACAACCCCGAAGAGGCTGACATCATTCTCTTCAACACCTGTTCCGTGCGGGAAAAGGCCCAGGAGAAGGTTTTCCACGACCTGGGCCGGGTCAAGCACCTGAAGAAGCTCAATCCCAATCTGGTGATCGGCGTTGGTGGCTGTGTCGCCAGCCAGGAAGGTGCCGCCATTGTGGCACGGGCGCCTTATGTGGACGTGGTTTTCGGTCCCCAGACCCTGCACCGCCTGCCCCAGCTGATTGCCGAGCGGAAGAGCCAGGGCAAGGCGGCGGTGGATGTGTCCTTTCCGGAAATCGAGAAATTCGATGCGCTGCCCCCGGCCAAGGTGGAGGGGGCCACCGCCTTCGTTTCCATCATGGAGGGCTGTTCCAAGTTCTGCACCTTCTGCATCGTCCCCTATACCCGGGGCGCCGAGGTGTCCCGCCCCTTTGAGGACATCCTCACCGAAGTGGCCGGCCTGGCCCAGCAAGGGGTGAAGGAAGTGACCCTGCTGGGACAGAACGTCAATGCCTACCGGGGCGAGTTTGGCGGCGAGGTCGCCGACCTGGCCATGCTCATCGAGTACATCGCCGAGATGCCCGGCATCGAACGCATCCGCTACACCACCTCACACCCGCGGGAAATGACCCAGCGCCTGATCGACACCTACGCCAAGGTGCCCAAGCTGGTCTCCCATCTGCACCTGCCGGTGCAGGCCGGTGCCGACCGGGTGCTGGCGGTGATGAAGCGCGGTTATACCGCCATCGAATACAAGAGCATCATCCGCAAGCTGCGGGTGGCGCGGCCCGACATTTCCCTCAGTTCCGACTTCATCGTCGGCTTCCCCGGCGAGACCGAGGAGGATTTCGAGAAGACCATGAAACTGATCGAGGACGTGGGCTTCGACACTTCCTTCAGCTTCGTCTACAGCCCCCGCCCCGGGACCCCGGCGGTGGAACTGGAAGATGACACGCCCCAGGACGTGAAGCTGGCCCGCCTCGCCCGTCTGCAAAAGCGCATCGAGGAGCAGGCCATGGCCATTTCCCAGGCCATGGTCGGCACGGTACAGCGGGTGCTGGTGGAAGGCACCTCGAAGAAGGATGCCAACGAGCTGGCCGGCCGCACGGACAACAACCGGGTGGTCAATTTCGTCGGCAATCCCCGTCTCATCAACCACTTCGTGGACGTCACCATCACTTCGGCCCTGCCCCATTCCCTGCGGGGTGAGATCGTCACCCGGGAAGGCGTGGCCGCCTGATGGGTGCGAGCAAAACCCGGCCCCTGGAGCTGTTCCTGTCCCCGGTGGACAACCAGTACCTGGCCAACCTGTGCGGCGCCCTGGACGAGAACCTGCGGCAGATCGAGACGGCCCTGGATGTGACCATCACCCGCCGCGGCGAGCGTTTCACCTTTCACGGTTCCGTCGCCCAGGCCCGCCGTGCCTCCGACGCCATCAGCCGCTTCTACGCCAAGGCCAGGGAGCCCTTGTCGGTGGACGACATCCAGCTGGGGCTTATCGAACTGCTGAACCAGCCGGCCCGGGCCGGTTCCGCCGGCATCGACCCCACCTCGCCGGCCCTGATCACGCGCAAGAGCGAACTGCACGGCCGCACGCCGCGCCAGATCGAATACCTGAAGCACATCCAGGATCACGACATTACCTTCGGCATCGGCCCCGCCGGCACCGGTAAGACCTATCTGGCCGTGGCCAGCGCCGTGGATGCCTTCGAGCGGGACCAGGTGGAGCGCATCGTCCTCACCCGGCCGGCAGTGGAAGCCGGTGAGCGCCTCGGCTTCCTGCCCGGCGACCTGGCCCAGAAGGTGGATCCCTACCTGCGTCCCCTCTACGATGCCCTCTACGACCTGATGGGCTTCGACAAGGTGACCAAGCTCTACGAAAAGGGCGCCATCGAGATCGCCCCCTTGGCCTTCATGCGCGGGCGCACCCTCAACCACGCCTTCATCATTCTCGATGAGGCCCAGAACACCACGCCGGAACAGATGAAGATGTTCCTCACCCGCATCGGCATCGGCGCCAAGGCCGTGGTCACTGGCGACCTGACCCAGGTGGATCTGCCCCGGGGCCACCAGAGCGGTCTCCGTGAAGCGGCCCAGATTCTGCGCGAAGTGCGGGGCATCGCCTTCACCGAATTCCTCAAGGAAGATGTGGTGCGCCACCCCCTGGTGGCCCGCATCGTCTCCGCCTACGAAGAACACGGACGCAAGCCATGAATCAGCCCAGCCGCCGCCTCAACCTGTCGGTGCAATACGCCTGTAACCGGGAAGGCCTACCCTGCCGCGACGATTTCCGCGCCTGGGCCCGCGCCGCCCTCAACGTGGACGGCATGAAGGGCGGCCAGGTCACCATCCGCCTGGTGGAAGCCGACGAAGGCCAGGAGTTGAACCGGGACTACCGGGGCAAGGACTACGCCACCAACGTCCTCTCCTTCCCCTACGAATACGAGCCCGTCGTCATGGGCGACCTGGTCATCTGCCATGCCGTGGTGGCCCGGGAAGCGGCCGAGCAGGGCAAGCCCCTGGCAGCTCACTACGCCCACCTGGTGGTGCATGGTATGCTGCACCTGCAAGGTTACGACCACGAAGAAGAAGCGGCGGCCGAGCACATGGAGGCCCTGGAACGCGACATCCTGGCCGGCCTCGGCTACCCCGATCCCTACGCCGCCTGAGCGGCACCGGTGGGGCGCCCAGGTTCCCCATCCCCAATTTCCGTTGCCCAACCCCCGCCCATGGACCCTTCCCCTAGTTCGCCCAAACCGACCCTGCTCGAACGTCTTTCCTCCCTCCTCCTGCGCGAGCCCGAGGATCGGGAGCAACTCCTCGCCCTGCTGCATTCCGCCTTCGAGCGCGACCTGCTCGACGCCGACGCCCTGACCATCATCGAAGGGGCCATGGCCGCCTCCGAAACCTCCGTCCGCGACGTCATGGTGCCCCGGGCCCAGATGGACGTGATCGACATCGACTCCTCCCTGGACCAGCTCATCCCCACGGTGATCGAGACCGCCCACTCCCGCTTCCCGGTGGTTGGCGAGAGCAAGGACGACGTGCTGGGCATCCTCCTGGCCAAGGACCTGCTGCGCTCCATCATCGAGCGGGACTTCAGCCTGCGCAACTGGCTGCGCCCCGCCGTCTTCATCCCCGAATCCAAGCGTCTCAACGTGCTGCTGCGGGAGTTCCGCGTCAGCCGCAACCACATGGCCATCGTGGTGGACGAATTCGGCGGCGTCGCCGGCCTGGTGACCATCGAGGATGTGCTGGAGCAGATCGTCGGCGAGATCGAGGACGAGTACGACTTCGACGAGACCGTGGACAACATCCAGCTGGACCAGTCCGGCCGCTACCGGGTCAAGGCCCAGACCGAGATCGCCAGCTTCAACCACGCCTTCGGCACCACTTTCCCCGACGACGATTTCGACACCGTCGGCGGCATGCTGCTGCACCACCTGGGCCGGGTGCCCAAGCGCAACGAAGTGGTGGAGGTGGGCCACGTCCGCTTCCAGGTCCTGCGGGCCGACAGCCGGCGTCTGTATACCCTGCTGGTGGATACGCCCCGCACCATCGGCGATACCGAATAAGGTGGGAATCGCCGCTTTTCTCTCCCCTCTGCGCAGCGACGGGCGGGCCCGTCTGCTGGCGGCCGGCGCCGGCCTGCTGGGGGTGGGCGCCTTTGCTCCCTTCGCTGTCTTCTGGCTGGCCTGGCTCAGCTGGGGCGCCCTGTTCCTCCTGGTGAGCCGGGCGCCGTCGCCCCGGGCGGCGGCCTGGCGCGGCTTCGCCTTCGGCCTGGCCCAATTCCTCGGCGGCGTCTCCTGGGTTTATGTCAGCCTCCACGACGTCGGCGGCATGCCCCTGCCGGTGGCCGCCCTGGCCACCCTGGCCCTGTGCGCCTACATGGCCCTCTATCCCATGGCGGCGGCCTGGAGCGCCCGCCGGCTGGACTTCTCCGACAAGGCATCCTGGAGAAGCGCATGCCTGTTCGCTGCCAGCTGGGTGCTGGCCGAATGGGCCCGCGGCTGGGTGCTCACCGGTTTTCCCTGGCTGGCCCTGGGCTACTCCCAGTCGCCGCCGTCGCCCCTGGCCGGCCTGGCGCCGCTGCTCGGCGTGTATGGCGTGTCCCTGGCTTCCGCCCTGCTGGGCGCCTGGGGCGCCCTGGCGGTGGTGGGGCGCCAGCGTCTGCCTGGGCTGCTGGTCTTGCTGCTGCTCGGCCTCGGCGCCGGGCTGGGGCTGGTGCAATGGACTGTGCCGGCGGGCGAGCCGCTGCGGGTGGCCCTGCTCCAGGGCAACATTCCCCAGGATCTGAAATGGCAGCCGGAGCGTTTTCTCGATTCCCTCACCACCTACGTCGGCCTGGCCCGGGACAATCCGGCGGACCTGACGGTGCTGCCGGAAACCGCCGTGCCGGCCCTCTACGACCAGTTGCCCCCCGAGTTCATCGCCGACCTCAAGGCCCTGGCCGCCCGCCGCGGCGGCGACCTGCTGCTGGGAGTGCCGGTGGCCGACGAGAGCAGCGGCGAGCGGCGTTACTACAACAGCGCCATCGGCTTCGGCGCCAGTCCCCAGCAGTCCTACAGCAAGGCCCATCTGGTGCCCTTCGGTGAATTCGTGCCGCCGGGCTTCCGCTGGTTCCTCGATCTCATGCACATGCCCATGTCGGACTTTTCCTCCGGTGGCGCGCGGCAGCCGACCCTGGCCCTGGCCGGCCAGCAGATCGCTCCCAACATCTGCTACGAAGACGTCTTCGGCGGCGAGATCATCCATGCCCTGCCCCGGGCCACCCTGCTGGTCAATCTCTCCAACACCGCCTGGTTCGGCCGTTCCCTGGCCCAGCCCCAGCATCTGCAGATCGCCCAGCTGCGGGCCCTGGAGACCGGTCGCCCCATGCTGCGCGCCACCAACACCGGCATGACCGCCGTGGTGGCCCCGGACGGACGGGTCCAGGCCGTGCTGCCGCCCTTCACCCGGGGCGCCCTGGTGGCCGAGGTGCGGGGTTACCAGGGGCTGACGCCCTTTGCCCGCACCGGCAATACGGTGGCCCTGTTTCTGGCGACCCTTCTCCTGGCTGCAGGTGCTTTGGCACGGCGGCGGGAAACCCAGTAAAATCCAACGTTTCCGACAAATTTCCAACGCTTTTTGGCGAACCCCATACCCATGCCTACCTTTCAGGAAGTGATCCTGCGTCTGCAGGACTACTGGAGCAAACAGGGCTGTGCCCTCCTGCAACCCTACGACATGGAAGTCGGCGCCGGCACCAGCCACACCGCCACCTTCCTGCGGGCCATCGGCCCCGAGCCCTGGAAGGCCGCCTACGTGCAGCCCTCCCGCCGGCCCAAGGACGGCCGCTACGGCGAAAACCCCAACCGCATGCAGCACTACTATCAGTTCCAGGTGGTGCTCAAGCCCGCTCCCGACAACATCCTGGAGCTGTACCTGGGCTCCCTGGAAGCCCTCGGCTTCGACCTGAAGAAGAACGACGTGCGCTTCGTCGAGGACGACTGGGAAAACCCCACCCTGGGCGCCTGGGGCCTGGGCTGGGAAGTGTGGATGAACGGCATGGAAGTGACCCAGTTCACCTATTTCCAGCAGGTCGGCGGCATCGACTGCAAGCCCATCACCGGCGAAATCACCTACGGCCTGGAACGCCTGGCCATGTACCTGCAGGGCGTGGAAAACGTCTATGACCTGCAGTGGACCGAAGGCCTCACCTACGGCGACGTGTACCACCAGAACGAGGTGGAGCAATCCACCTACAACTTCGAGCACAGCGACGCCGAGTTCCTGTTCCAAGCCTTCGGTGCCCACGAGAAGCAGGCCCAGCACCTGATGCAGGCCCAGCTGGCCCTGCCGGCCTACGAGCAGGTGCTCAAGGCCGCCCACACCTTCAATCTGCTGGATGCCCGGGGCGCCATTTCCGTCACCGAGCGGGCCGCCTACATCGGCCGCATCCGCAACCTGGCCCGCAGCGTCGCCCAGTCCTACCTGGATTCCCGCGCCCGCCTGGGCTTCCCCATGGCGCCCAAGGAATGGTCCGCCGAAGTGCTGGCCAAGCTTGAAGAACAGAACGCCAAGAAAGTCGCCTGATCATGTCCGCCAAGAATCTGCTCGTTGAACTGTTCGTCGAGGAACTGCCGCCCAAGGCCCTGAAGAAGCTGGGCGAAGTCTTCGCCCAGACCCTGGCCCAGTCCCTCAAGACCCAGGGCCTGGCGCCCGAAGCCGCCGCCGTCACCGCCTACGCCTCGCCCCGCCGTCTGGCTGCCCATGTGACCGACGTGCTGGCCGTGGCCGCCGACAAGCCTGTGGTGCAAAAGCTGATGCCCGTGGCCGTGGGTCTGGACGCTGCCGGCAACGCCACCCCGGCCCTGCTGAAGAAGCTTGCCGCCCTGGGTGCTGACGCCTCCGTCGTCCCCAGCCTGCGCCGCGAGAACGACGGCAAGGCCGAGGTGCTGTTCTACGACAGCCTGGCCAAGGGTGCCGCCCTGGCCGAAGGCCTGCAGAAGGCCCTGGAAGCGGCCCTGGCCGCCCTGCCCATTCCCAAGGTGATGAGCTACCAGCTGCAGGACGGCTGGACCAGCGTCAATTTCGTGCGTCCCGCCCACCGCCTGGTGGCCCTGCACGGCAGCGAGGTGGTGCCCCTCGCCATCCTCGGCCTGACCTCCGGCAACACCACCCTGGGCCACCGTTTTGAAGCCGCCAAGGAAGTGGTGACCTTCGCCGACGCCGACAGCTACGCCGACACCCTGAAGCGGGACGGCGCCGTCATCGCGAATTATGAAGAGCGCAGCGAAGAGATCATTCGGCAGCTGCTAGCTAAGGCCCGAGAGCTGGGTTGTTGGCTTGAGGTCGAACCAGCCTTTGCTGATGGCAGGCGGATTGATCTGACCCCCGAAGAAACCAAGCAACAGCTGCTTGATGACAAGCTGGTGCAAGAAGTCACCGCCCTGGTGGAGCGCCCCAATGTCCTGATCGGCAAGTTCGAAGCCGAATTCCTGGCCGTGCCCCAGGAATGCCTGATCCTCACCATGAAGGCCAACCAGAAGTACTTCCCCCTTCTGGACGCCAGCGGCAAGCTGACCAACCAGTTCCTGGTGGTGAGCAACATCGCCCCGGCCGACCCTTCCGCCGTCATCGGCGGCAACGAGCGGGTGGTGCGCCCCCGTCTGGCCGACGCCAAATTCTTCTTCGACCAGGACCGCAAGAAGTCTCTCGCCGATCGCATTCCCGCCCTCACCAAGGTGGTTTATCACAACAAGCTCGGCACCCAGGGCGAGCGCACCCAGCGCGTCTGTGCAATCGCCAGCGCCATCGGCCGCCAGTTGGGTGGTGAAGATTTGGCTCGTCAAGCCGACCAGGCCGCCCTGCTGGCCAAGGCCGACCTGCTCACCGACATGGTGGGCGAATTCCCCGAACTGCAGGGCATCATGGGCCGCTACTATGCGCTGCATGACGGCCTCTCCGCCGACATCGCCGACGCCATCGAGGACCACTACAAGCCCCGCTTCGCCGGCGACAGCCTGCCCCGGGGCAATGTGGGCACCGTGGTGGCCCTGGCCGACAAGCTGGAAACCCTGGTGGGCCTCTTCGGTATCGGCCAGATTCCCACCGGCGACAAGGATCCCTTCGCCCTGCGTCGCCACGCCCTGGGCGTGATTCGCATGCTGGCCGAGGGCGACCTTGCCTTGGAGTTGAACGAAGTCTTGGAAGTTGCTCGTGCCGCCTTTGGCTCTTTGGTTCTGACTTCCGGGATTGAACCCAGCCAAGCACCTAAAGGTAGTCATGGGAAAGGCAGCATTGGCACCCCCTTCGACGGCAATGTAAGCTCTTTGGTAGCAGATTTCATCTACGACCGCCTCGCCGGCAGTCTGCGGGAGCAGGGCTACAGCGCCCAGGAAGTGGATGCCGTGGTGTCCCAGCGGCCCCAGCGCCTGGGCGACATCCCCAAGCGCTTGGCCGCCGTGCGCGCCTTTGCCGCCCTGCCGGAAGCCGAAGCCCTGGCCGCTGCCAACAAGCGGGTCGGCAACATCCTGAAAAAGGTGGAAGGCGGCGTCGCTGCCAAGATCGACAGCGCCCTGCTCCAGGAAGCCGCCGAAGTGGCCCTGGCCCAGGCCCTGGCCGAGGTGAAGCCGGCTGCCGATGCGGCCTTCGCCAAGGGCGACTACGCCGCCTCCTTGCAGTCCCTGGCGGCCCTCAAGGCGCCGGTGGATACCTTCTTCAACGACGTCATGGTCAATGCGGAAGACCCCGCCCTGCGGGCCAACCGCCTCGGCCTGCTGGCCACCCTGCACCTGGCCATGAACCAGGTGGCGGACATTTCCAAGCTGTCGGCCTGAGTTTCGCGGAGCGCACGCAACCATGAAGAAACTTGTCATCCTCGACCGGGACGGCGTCATCAACTTCGACTCGGCCCAGTTCATCAAGAGCCCGGCCGAGTGGAAGCCCATTCCCGGCAGCCCGGAAGCCATCGCCAAGCTGAACCAGGCGGGCTACCGGGTGGTGGTGGCGACCAACCAGTCCGGCGTCGGGCGCGGCCTGTTCGACATGGATACCCTCAACGCCATCCACGAAAAGATGCACAAGACCGTGGCGGCGGCGGGCGGGCGCATCGACGCCATCTTCTACTGCCCCCACGCCGCCGATGCGGGCTGCGACTGCCGCAAGCCCAAGCCCGGCATGTTCCAGCGCATCGCCGCGGTGTACAACGCCGAACTGAAGGGCGTGCCGGCCATCGGCGATTCCCTGCGCGACCTGCAGGCTGCCGCCCGGGCCGGCGCTTCCCCCATCCTGGTGCTCACCGGCAAGGGCGAGAAAACCCAGGAAGAGGGCGACCTGCCCTACGCCACCGAAGTGTTCCCCGATCTCTCCGCCGCCGTCGATCATCTGCTCGGCAACGGCAAGAACTGACCCTATGGCCCTGATCCGCTCCCTGTTGTTCACCCTGTTGTCGGTCCCCCTGATTGCCTTCTTCGGCGCTCTGGTCTGTGTCGTCGCGCCGTTCCATGTGAACACCGCCTACGTCCTGATCGACATCTGGCGTTCCATCTTCCTCGGCCTTCTGGTGCGCGGGGTGCTCGGCATCCGTACCCGGGTCGTCGGCATCGAGAACATTCCCGACGAAGCCGTGGTGGTGCTTTCCAAACACCAGTCCGCCTGGGAAACCGTGGCCCTGCAGCAGTGGTTCCCGCGCATGGTCTTCGTGCTGAAGAAGGAACTGCTGCTGCTGCCCTTCCTCGGCTGGGCCTTCAAGGCCATCGGCATGATCGCCATCGACCGCAAGGCCGGCATGGATGCCCTGGCCCAGGTTTCCGAACAGGGCACGGCCCTGCTGCAGCGTGGCATCAGCGTCATCATCTTCCCCGAGGGCACCCGCGTCGCTCCGGGCCAGAAGAAGCGCTACAAGCCCGGCGGTGCCCACCTGGCGGTGCAGGCCAAGGCCAAGGTGGTGCCGGTGGCCCACAACGCGGGCGAGGTGTGGCGGCGCAATGCCTTCATCAAGCAGCCGGGCACCGTCACCATCAGCTTCGGTCCGGCCATCGACGCCAGCGGCCTGACGGTGGAAGAAGTGAACCGCCAGGTGGAAGCCTGGATCGAAGGCGAGATGCACCGCATCTCCCCGCACCGTTATTGCGATGGGTCGTCCCAGCAGGCCTGATTCCCCCCAGCTCGAACTGGCCCTCTTTCGCGATCCGGCAGAGCGGCCGCCGGCGGACGCCCGGGGCGCCGCCGTGCTGCTCGGCGAACGACTGATTCCCTACGAGTTGCGGCGCAGCCGCCGGCGCACCATCGGCCTCACCATCGACCACCGGGGCCTGCGGGTCGGTGCGCCCCTGCGCGCTTCCGTGCGGGAGGTGGAGAAGCTGATCCACCAGCATCAGGACTGGGTCCTGGGCAAGCTGGAGGAATGGCGCCAGCGCCAGATCCAGACGGCGGTCAGCGTGAGCGACGGCATGTCCCTGCCCCTGCTCGGAGAGGTAATATCGGTGCGCATCACGGCCGGCCCTGCCCGCATCTCCTGGATCGACGGGCATCTCCAACTATGCCTGCCTGAGGCCAAGGATCTGCGCCCCTTGCTGGAGAAGGCCCTGAAAGCGCGGGCCCGTACCCTGTTCGCCGAGCGCCTGGACCATTACGCACCCCTGCTCGGTGTCGCCGCTCCGCCCCTGGCCCTCAGTTCGGCCCGCACCCGCTGGGGCAGCTGCAGCCGCGTCAGCGGCATCCGTCTCAACTGGCGCCTCATCCACTTTCCCCTGGCGGTGGTCGATTACGTGGTGGCCCACGAGCTGGCCCACCTGCGGGAAATGAACCACTCGCCCCGTTTCTGGTCCGTGGTGGAGCGACTCTATCCCGATTACCAGCAGGCCCGGGCCGAGCTCAAGCGTCTGGCCCAGACCCTGCCGCGCTGGTGATCCTTAAACAGCAGGAGTTTTTCATGCGTCTATTGCACACCATGCTCCGGGTCGGCGACCTGGACCGTTCCATGGCTTTCTACACCGAGGTCCTCGGCATGCAGCAGCTGCGCCGCCAGGATTACCCCGATGGCCGCTTCACCCTGGCCTTTGTCGGCTACGGCCCGGAAAGCGAGGGCGCCGTGATCGAGCTGACCCACAACTGGGACACCCCCGCCTACGAGCTGGGCAACGGCTTCGGCCACATCGCCCTGGAAGTGGACGATGCCTACGCCGCCTGCGCCGCCATCAAGGCCCGGGGCGGCAAGGTGGTGCGGGAAGCCGGCCCGATGAAGCACGGAACCACCGTCATCGCCTTCGTCGAAGATCCGGACGGCTACAAGATCGAACTGATCCAGAAGCACAGCTAACCCTGGGCGGCAGGGAGGGTGTGATTTTCCTCCTTGGCGACGGCGGGGGTTATGGGCGATCCTCAAAGCCGATTTGGATCAAGGCGGCAGGGCCAGGTGCCCCGCTAGACTGCCCCTGACAGTGGAGACAATGGAAATGAGCAAGCGCGTTCTGGTGGTGGACGACAGCCGGGTGAGCCGGATGATGATCCGGGCCATCATGCTGGACAAGCATCCGGACTGGACGGTGGAAGAGGCCGGCACCGGCGACGAGGCCCTGGCCAAGTGCGACGGGCAGGCTTTCGACCTGATGACCATCGACTACAACATGCCCGGCATGGACGGCCTGGAGTTCGCCGCCCGGGTCCGGGCCCAGGGCAGCACGGCCCAGCTGGCCCTGCTGACCGCCAATATCCAGGATGCCATCCGCGACAAGGCGGCCGCCCTTGCGGTGCAGTTCGTGCGCAAGCCGGTGACGCCGGTTTCTGTCGCCGAAGCCATGGCCCTCGTCGGCGGCTGAGCGGAGCATGACCTTCCCCGCCTTCTTCGCCCAGGTGCCGCCGATCCTGCTGCGGGATCCCCTGGCCGAATTCCTGGGGGCGGCGGAAGGTGGCCTCATCGAATACCGCTACGCCGATGCCGTGCGCCTGGCCGGCCATTCCTGCCCCACGGTGGCCGGCGCCTACCTGCTCGCCAGCCGCGCCCTGGGCTGCTTGTACGGGAGCGAAGTACCCCGGCGGGGCAATTTTCACGTCAGTTGCGGTGACTCCCTGGACGAGGGTGTCACCGGCGTCATCGCCAGCGTTCTCACCCTGCTTACCGGCGCCGCCGGCAGCGGCGGTTTCAAGGGCCTGGCCGGCCAGCACTCGCGCCGCAACCTGCTGGCCTTCGGCCAGGGCGGTGGCGGCACGTTCACCTTCCGGCGCCTGGACGACGGCAGCGCCGTCACCCTGAGTCTCGACCTCTCCTCCGTCCCTCCTGATCCCCGTATGGGCGGCCTGCTCCAGGCCCTGCTCAGCGGCGAAGCCAGCGAGGCGGACGGCCGTGATTTCCGCCTCCTCTGGCAGGACCGGGTGCGCCGCATCCTGCTGGAACACTGGGACGATCCGGCGCTGGTGCACATCCGCTCCGCCTGAATACAAAGGGGGCGCAACCGCAAGGCTGCGCCCCCTTTTTTTGTCCAGGCCTCAGATGATCTGGATGTCGCTGGCCTTCAGGTTGGTGACGCCGGTCAGTTGGGCAATGAGGATTGCATCGGCAGCACCGGAACCGTCCACATCGTAGTAGAGACTGCCGTCGCTGGAGTCGAAGACAAAGCGGTCGCTTGCGTCCAGTCCTCCGGCCAGATTGTCGCCGCTGGCGAACATGGTTGCCGCCAGCGTGCCGGTCGCCGTGCCCAGGGCGGTGAATACGCTGTTCTCGAAAACCAGCTTGTCCGTGCCGGAGACGAAGTCCGTAATGGTGTCGATGACGCCCATGACCGGATTGTCCTCGAACACGAACTTGTCTGCACCCAGGCCGCCAGTGAGAACGTTGGCCGTTTCGTTGCCGATGATGGTGTCGGCGTTGGAGCTGCCGATGGCGTTCTCGATGGTGACGCCGTAGGCGATGTTGAAGTTGTCATCGCCGGTATAAAGGTAGTTCCACCAGCCGACAGGGATGTCGGACTTGATGAAGCCGTCTGGCAAGGCGGACGCACCCGTCGCATCGTAGTTGATGTCGGAGAAACTGCCTGCATGCAGGTCCAGCACGCTGCCGTGGCTCAGGCCGGCCAGGCTGATGGTGTCGTTGCCTCCGCCATCCCACAACGTCTTGATGAACGGGTCGTTGCTGAAGGTGTACGTCGTATTGCTGTTGTTGGTTGCCGTGTTGGCGCCGTACATGTCCTGCAGGGCAGCAACGTCGAATACCTGGGGCGTGCTCGGCGACAGGGGATTCAGATAGATGTAGGTGCCATCGTAGGAGACGGTATAGCTGTCCGCGTTGTAGGACATGATGCTGTAAAGGTAATTGTCCTCCGCCGTCGGCAGGAAGGGGCCCGGTTCGCCGGCACCGTAGTCGCCCGGATGCTTGAGGCCCAGGGCATGGCCGATTTCATGAATGATGGTGGCCAGACCGTATTCCCCATCGGCAAGCTGGTTGAAGGTGCTTTGGTCATTGGCCAGCCAGACGTCGCCACCGATGTCGGTGCCGTTGTTGGTACCGGTTCCCCAGGGCAGGTAGGCGTAGCCGGCCGAATTGTAGAAGCCTTGATAATTGGAGCCGAACTGCAGGGTGCCGCCGCTGGCCACCTCCTGGAATGTGACGTTGAGCAGGCTGGCGTAGATACCCAGTGCCTTTTCGATGGCGGCCTGGTGGGCGGCATCCAGCGCCTGGAATGAATAGATGGGATCGGCACCGCTGCCGGAGTAATAAGCCGGGATGGAGGTCATGAAGCTGTAGCTGATGACCAGGGGCTGGCCGATGGTGGTCGGTTGCCAGGTGTAACCTGAATCGAGGGCATCGATGGCGTGCTGGGGAGGTGTGCTGTCGATCTCCGTGGCAACGGAACCCAGCATGGTCTGGATCGGGATGACGTCGATACTGTCGTCAAACTTGAGGAATTCAACTCCTTGCAGGGTATCGGTGCCATCGGCACCGGCAACCGTAAATATCCCGTTGTTGTAGCTGACGGTGTAGTCGCCATGATTGCCGCTGAACACGGCAATATCTCCGGCACCGGCGCCACCGTTGAGGGTGTCGTTGCCGATGCCGCCGTTGAGGGTGTCGTTGCCGGCACCACCGTTGAGGGTGTCGGCGCCGGCACCGCCGGTCAGCAGATTGGCCTTGTCGTTGCCGGTCAGAACGTTGTCCAGTGCGTTGCCGGCGAGGTCAAAGGCAACGCTGTTACCCAGGGTGCCGTTCTCCACATTTTCGCTGAGGGTGTAGGAACCGCCGGCAGTGGAAATGTTGATCTGTACGGTGTCGATGCCTTGTCCGGCAGATTCGCTGACGCTATCACCCGCGCTGTCAACGACGTAGGTGTCGTTCCCGGCGCCGCCACTCATCTGGTCGTTGCCGGCGCCCCCATTAATGATGTTGTCACCGCTATTGCCGGTAAGGATGTTGTCGCTCACGTTACCGGTCAGGTTGAGCTTCGTGATTCCTGTAGCGCTGACATCCAGATTCTCGATATTCACATCCAGGTTGATCGTGGTCGCATTGCTGAGATCGCCTACCACACCCCGTAGCACAAGGCTGTCGTTACCCTGTCCGGCAACTTCGGTGACGCTGTCCTGGAACGCGGCGGTGGCAGTGCTGCCGGTGCCGACCTTGACGATGTCCACGGTGTAGGTGTCGTCACCCTTGCCGCCTTTGAGGATATCAACACCAGCCCCGCCGTCGATGGCATTGTTGCCGTCGTTGCCGATAATGGTGTTGTTAAGTGCGTTACCGGTGCCATTGATGTTGGCGGAGCCGGAGAGGGTGAGGTTCTCCAGGTTGGCACCGAGGCTATAGGAGGCCGTGGCGATGACGGAATCGATGTCGGTTGCCGGTCCCTGTTCGTCGATCACATCCAGGGATTCATCGACATAGTAGGTGTCGTTGCCGTTGCCGCCGACGAGGGTGTCCACACCGGCCCCGCCGTCGAGGATGTCGTTGCCGGCGCCGCCGGTCAGGGTGTTGGCCCCGCTGTTGCCGATGAGGGTATTGGCCAGTTCATTGCCAGTACCGTTGATGCCGGCAGCGCCGGTAAGGGTGAGATTCTCCAGATGGTTGCCGAGCGAGAAGGTGATGCTGGACTCCACCGTATCGATGCCGCCATTGAGGATTTCCGTGACGGTATCCCCGAGATCATCCACCACATAGATATCGTTGCCGGCACCGCCGGCCATGGCATCGCTGCCGGCGCCGCCGTCGATGCGGTTGGCGGCGGCATTGCCGGTGAGGGTGTTGTCGAGATCGTTGCCGGTGAGGTTGAAGGCAATGGTGTTGGTGAGGGTGGCGTTCTCGACGTTGTCGTCGAGGGTATAGGTATTGCCGCCGGCGACGGAGGTGACGGCGACGCGGACGGTGTCGGTGCCCTCGCTGGCTGCTTCGGTGACGGTATCGGCGAGGGAATCGATGACGTAGGTGTCATTGCCCTTGCCGCCGACGAGGGTGTCGTTGCCGGCACCGCCATCGATGAGGTTGTCGGCATCGTTGCCGGTGAGGGTGTTGGCGACGGCGGAGCCGGAGAGGTTGAGCTTGGTGGAGCCGGTATTGCTGGCGTCCAGGTTCTCGATATTGGCGCCGACGATGAGGGTGGTGGGGTTGGTGAGGTCGGCGATGGTGCCGCGCAGGACGACGGTGTCGTTGCCTTCGCTGGCCAGTTCGGTGACGGTGTCCTGGAGAGCGGCGGTGGCGGTGGCGCCGGTGCCGACCTTGACGATGTCCACGGTGTAGGTGTCGTCGCCCTTGCCGCCCTTGAGGATATCGACGCCGTCGCCGCCATCGATGGCGTTGTTGCCGATGTTGCCGGTGATGGTGTTCTTGAGGGCGTTGCCGGTGCCGTCGATGTTGGCGGAGCCGGAGAGGGTGAGGTTCTCCAGGTTGGCGCCGAGGCTATAGGAGAAGTCGGCGCTGACGGAATCGATGTCGGAGGCCAGGCCGTTCTCGACGACGGTATCGCCGGCGGTGACGACATAGGTGTCGTTGCCGTTGCCGCCGATGAGAGTGTCGTTGCCGCCGACGCCGGTAAGGGTGTTGGCAGCGGCGTTGCCGGTCAAGGTATTGGCCAGGGCGTTGCCGGTGAGGTTGTAGGCGACGGCGTTGGTGAGGGTGGCGTTGTCGAGGTTGGCGCCGAGGGTATAGGTGCCGCCGGCGGTGGCGATGGCGACCTGGACGGTGTCGGTGCCTTCGCCGGAGAGCTCGGTGATGGCATCGGCGGCATTGTCGATGACGTAGGTGTCGTCGCCGAGACCACCGATCAGGGTGTCGGCCCCGGCGCCACCGTTGAGGGTGTCGTTGCCGATGCCGCCGTTCAGGGTGTTGGCGGCGGCATTACCGGTGAGGGTGTTGTCGAGGTCGTTGCCGGTGAGGTTGAAGGCGATGGTATTGGTGAGGGTGGCGTTCTCGACGTTGTCGTCGAGGTTGTAGGTGTTGCCGCCGGCGACGGAGGTGACGGCGACGCGGACGGTGTCGGTGCCCTCGCTGGCTGCTTCGGTGACGGTATCGGCGAGGGAATCGATGACGTAGGTGTCATTGCCCTTGCCGCCGACGAGGGTGT
>Ga0265332_10000082_pt1 | contig 83381 bp, 79 predicted proteins | sample 41926metaG_FD_202084 | JGI IMG/M metagenome (GOLD analysis project Ga0265332, IMG submission 202084) | Rhizosphere microbial communities from Carex aquatilis grown in University of Washington, Seatle, WA, United States - 4-19-26 metaG | ecosystem: Host-associated > Plants > Roots > Rhizosphere...
TCCTGCGCTCCGTCAACAACTTGGCCCTCCGCGGCACTGGAGGCCCCGCAGACGCACGCGGCCGCCTCACCCCTATCCGGCGATCGCCGCCTTGATCGCCGGTTGACCTTCAATTGAGGTTTTCGGGTTCAGGACTTGAGTTCTTCCGCGATCCCGTGCTTTGTCCTTGAGGACTTCCCTCGCAATGTCGCAGACCTCAAACCGCCACCTGATTGTCTGGCTTGCGGTACCTCTTCTATTGGCACCGCTTCGCTCGGCGGCGGCCGAAGCGTCTGCATACGACAGCGATCAGGATCAGGTGCTGTCCTTGCGCGCCCTTCTCGACGTTCGAGTTGTCGGCCAGGGACCACGGCCGAGCGTACTCGAAGGGGGCCCCGGCAAGACGCGCTACGGCGGAAGCAACGAGAGTGGCGAGTCGGAAACCGTCACCCGCTTTGCCGTCTCACAGTTTGCTCTGCAACCGACGGCGATGCTGCCATGGGGCATTCAAGCCTCGGCGCAGCTCAACTGGGACATCGACATCGACACCAACGGCGACCTCGGTGCCTACAGCAATGCGCCCCGCCTGGTCGAGGGATTCCTGCGCAAGGAGTGGGGTGGTGCGAACGGCGGGTGGGCGCTCCAGGGTGGTGCGATGACGCCGGCGTTCTCGCTGGAAAACACGGGCCCCGCGTGGACGCCAGCGGCGACACTGACCCCATCAGCTGCGAATACGTGGCTCTGGGAAGAGGTGAAGCCCGTCGGGCTGGAAGGCGAGTGGTGGGGGTCGCTCCCGGGCGACTTCCAGATCAGCACGGCCGCCGGCACGGGCTGGGGGCCGGATGATCTGGGGAGCGCACTGGCGCATCGCGGCTGGGTCCTGAGTGACTACTTGCCCGGTGTCAACAGCGCCGAACAGATCGCCGCCACCGGCAAGGAGGTGCACGTGTTCGACGAGCGCGACGGCTATCCGGCGATCTGGGGTGGCATCAGCGCCGCGGACCCGTCGCAGATCGCCGAGCTGCGTCTCGGCTACTTCGACAACCTGGGCAATCTCGGCGTTGCCGGAGTGTGGGAGACGCGCTTCGGCGAGGCGGGCCTCCGCCTTCAGCCCGTGGTCGGTTTGGAGCTCGTGATGCAAGGCCTGGTCGGCAACGCCACGACCCGCGGCAAAGCGCTGGAGAGCCGCTTCAGCACCTGGTTTCCGCTGGTGTCGTACCGTTTCGGCGGCAGCCGACTGTCAGCACGCTACGACAATTTCCAAGTGACCGATGTCGATGGGCCGCCCTCGACGCGGGAGAGCGGCTACGCGGTAACCTTCGCCTATTTCTTCGACTTCTGGTTGCGGCACCGCGTCGGCTTCGAGTACATCTACGTCGACAGCGAACGCCCAGGCGGCGATCCGAGCCACATGTCGCAGCGTGGCTGGCAGCTGAGTTATCGCTTCCGCTATTGAGAGCGAGGATGTTGGTGCAACGCTTCGGTTTCTTTGGCACCCTTACATTGATCGTGCTTGCCGCGGCGATCGGTCGGGCCGCCGAGATCCGCGGTCGCGTCACCGATCCGCAGGGGAAAGGCATCGCGGACGCCGTCGTCTTCGTGCAGGCGGTGCCGGCGGGTGCCGTGCCGTTCGCGGCGCAGCCCACCGCGGTGATGGACCAGGTCCACAAGGAGTTTATTCCGCATGTGCTCCCGGTCGTGGTCGGCACTCAAGTGTCGTTTCCCAATCACGACCAGATTCATCATCACGTCTACTCTTTCTCGCGGACGCGCACCTTCGAGATCCCGCTCTACAAAGGGGAACAGGCGGCGCCGGTGCTCTTCGACAAGGTGGGGGCGGTGAAGTTGGGATGCAACATCCACGACTGGATGTCGGCGGTCATCCTGGTTGTGCCGACTCCGTATTTCGCCGTGACGGCTGCCGATGGCGCGTTCACCATCGCCGCTGTGCCACCGGGAACCTACTCGCTTGCGGCCTGGCACGAGGGCAGCAAAGAGAAGGTGGAGGACACGGCGAAAAGCGTGCAACTCGGGCCCGGTAATGCCGACGTCTCCTTCACGCTATCGGTCGTGCCACGACCCGTGCGCGTGCCGATCCACGGCCTCCGGAGCTTCGAATGAGATGGTGGGCGCGGCGGCGCCTGCGAACGAAAATCTTCTTGCCCTTCTCGGGGCTCATTCTCGCCACCTTGCTGTCGACGCTCTGGCTGATCAATTCGGCGGTGAGCAACCAGCTGGAAAGCAACCTGCGCGCAAAATTGATGGTGACCGGCGAAATCTTCCGTGGCCTGGTGAGCGAACGGGCGCGGCGGTTGACCGCGGATACGTTGCTGCTCGCCGCCGACTTCGCGCTCAAGCGGGCCATCGCCACCTACGACCCGGAAACCTTGGCGACGGTGGCGGTCAACTACCGCGAGCGCGTCGACCTCGATCTGCTGTGGATCACCGATGAGTCCGGCACCCTGCTCGCCGCTGCCGGCGGGCACCAACCGGCCGGCCGCGATATAGGCAGCTTGCCGCCGTTGCAGGGCGCGATTGCGCAGGGACGTGAAGCCGCCGCGCTGAGCGAGGTCGATGGCGTGCTCTTCGTCTTCGTCGCGGTGCCGGTGTTCGCTCCCGATCCGATCGGCTATCTGGTTGCCGGCTCGGCGATCGACGACGACACGGCCGCCGCGTTGGAGAAGCAGACCGGCTCGGCGGTGACCTTTGCCACCGCGACCCAACTGTTCGCCTCGTCGTGGCCCCGGCCGGAGCGTGTCGCACTCTTTCCCGCCGGCCGGTTGGGGGACGAGGCCCTGCGCCGCGGCGACAAAGTCACCTTTCTGGTCCCGTTCCGCAACGAGCGCCTGCTCTCGTTGCTCGTACCAATCGAGTCGACGCTGAACGCACCGTTGTTTGCGCTGATGCAGGAGTCATACGACCGCGCCCTGCAGCCACTCTACGCCCTGCGGCGGCGCGTGGCGCTCATCGGCGCCGTGGCCTTGGTCGGAGCGCTGGTTGTCGGCGCGCTTCTGGCGGGGGGAATCGCCGCGCCGCTGCAGACTCTGGTGGGCGCCATGCGTGACGTCCTCGCGGGCAATTTGCACCGGCGTACGGACGTGCGGCGGGACGATGAGATCGGCTTCCTGGCCCGGTCGTTCAACGAGATGGTGGCGGGGCTGGAGGAACGCGAAGCGATCAAGGACACGTTCGGCCGCTTCGTCTCGCGCGAGGTCGCCGCCGCCGTGCTGGACGGCGGCACGGCCCTCGGCGGTGAGCGGCGCGAGGTGACGATTCTGTTCCAAGATGTGCGCGGCTTTACCAGCCTCGCCGAGCACGCCGAACCCGACGCCCTGGTGCACCTCGTGAACCGGCTCATGACCGAGATGGTGGCCGCCGTCGAAGGTGAGGGCGGCACCATCCGGCAGTTCACCGGCGACGGAGTCATGGCACTCTTCGGGGCGCCGGTGCGCCACAGCGACGATCCCGAACGCGCCGTACGTGCCGCTCTGGCAATGGTCGAGCGCTTGCCGCGCTTGAACCGTGATCTCGCCACCGAGGGTTTCGCGGCGCTGCGCATCGGCATCGGTATCCACACCGGTGACGTCGTGGTGGGGAAGATCGGCCCGGATGAACGGGTCGAGTACAGCGTCGTCGGCGACGCCGTGAATCTCGCAGGCCGCATCGAAGGGCTCACCAAGGAGATGCAGGCCGTGATCCTCGTCTCCGGCGAAACCGCCGCGCGGCTTGGTCCCGCGTTCCGCTTCGGCCGTCGCGACGTCGTTGCCATACGCGGCAAGGACCAACCGGTCGAAGTGGTGGAGGTGCTGGCGCCGGGCGACGCCGAAGGGGGCCTGGTGCAATCCTGAAATCGGCCCGCTCCCTTCCGGCATTCTTGCTACATGTCCAACTCGACTTCCGACGCTGCGCCGGCAGTTGAGAATTTTACCCAGAGTCTTCCGGCGCTCGCGTCGTAGAACCAGCCGCTCTCCGTCTGCTCCAACGCGGCAAACGTGCCCGTGTCGGCCAACGCGCCGCCATCGAGCGTGACGCCGCGCGGTGCCGCCACCAGGAGACGAGCGATATAGCCGCGTCGACTCGCACTGATGCCGAGCCTGATACAGGCGGCTCCCGTGGGGCATCCCTGATCGCTGAGCGTGACCGTCGTGTCGCCCGCTGCCTCGTGCAGCACGAGCTGCGAGGTGCCGCTCGGGTAGGCGTCGATCGTCAAGCGTCCCGACGACGCCGCGCTGCCGTGGCCGGTGACGGTGCTGGTGACGTCGAGTGGCAGCAGTCCCCCGGCACGCACGAACAGCGGCAAGCGATCGAGCGGCGCGTCAACGGTCACCGTCGTCGGCCCGTGCAGCCGCCGCGTCGGCTCCCAATAGTCGATCCATTCGCCCTGCGGGAGGTAGACGTCGCGGCTACGCGCGCCGTTCTGCCACAACGGCGCGAACAGCAGGTCATGGCCGAGAAGAAACTCGTCCCACAAGTTGGCCACTGCTGCATCGTCGGCGAAGTCGAAGACCAGGGGGCGCGCCAGGGGGCGGCCGCTGGCATGGGCGTCGATCGCCAGACTCTCGAAGAGCGGCACCAACTCGTGATGCAACGTCACGTAGCTCCGATAGATATCGATCATCTCGGCGTCGTCGTGCGGCGCGGTCGGCATGTCCCACGGCGCGTGCTGCCCGCCGCCTTGGTTGCCGCCGCCGATCTCCATCAATGGACACAAGGCGCTGAGCTCCAGCCAGCGCGCGAACACATCGCGATCGGCGAACTGATAGTACCCGCCGGTGTCGCTGCCCCAGAACGGGAAGCCCATGAACGCCACGTGCGCCGCCGACAGGATCACGCTGCGCAGGCCGAGGTCGGTGCCTGGCCCGGCGCCGAGCGACGTTCGCCCGGGCGTGTCGCCGCCCCAGAACATGCCGTACTGTTGGCTCCCGGCGTAGCCGGCACGCAGGTAGTTGAAGAATTCCGGCCCGAGACGGTCGGCGAAGGCATCATGATGCACCTTTGCATAGTCGAGGGTATAGCCGTTCGTCAGCTCGCGCCCGTTCCGCCCATCGGCGAACACATCGGTTGCCAGATTGGGGACGATGGGTAGCTCGGTGGTGTCGAGCTCACTGCGATCCAACTTCATTCCCGAGATGCCGAGGTCGATCAGGCTTTGCACCCGTCCGGTCCACCACGCCGCCGCGCCAGGATTGGTGAAATCGATGAGGACGTTGCTGCGCGGTGCGTAGTACCCGAACTGCTGCGCATCTACGGCGTTCTCACCCAACGCCCACGGCGCGCCGAAGACCAACACGTGGTAGCCGCGACTCTTCAAAGCCGCGACCATCTTGTCGCTATTCGGGAAGCGTATCGGATCGAACCGAAAACTGGCGAAGCCCTTCTGGTTGAAGTCGGTCGTGCCGTCGGTCCACGGCCGATCGAACTCGTAGTTGCCTGCCGGAATGCCGAGCATTTCGTACATCGTGATGTCGTTGACGAAATCAGCGTTCATCGGCACACCATCCAGATCGGCGGGCGCTGCGATGCGGTGCTCGTCACGCCAGCGCAGATGCAGGAATGCCCAGCGCGGCGGCAGAAACGGCCGGCCGGTCAGCGCGGTGTACTCATCGAGGAGGGTGTCGTGATCGCCGACGAAGTAGACCATTCCGTGCTCGCCGGTACGCGGGTTGAACTCGAAGTCGATGACCACGGCATTCGGATCTTTCTTGGCGATGTCATATTGTCCGGTCATCGTCCCTTCGACGTACGCGCCATACCCGTGCGAGCTGTGGAAGAACGGCGTGTACAGAGACATCGTCGGGGTGACGACCATGGTGATCGCCGTGCCGCGGCGATCGAGCGAGCCAACCTCCTGCGGCACGATTTCACTGGGGCCACGCGCATCAGTGATGCGTTCGGCCAATCCGTAAAAGTGCTCATCGGGCGCCGCCTGCAGCGTGGTGATCACGCGGGTGACCGCGGCGGGGTTCTGCGGTCGCAGGCGTGTCGCCACGGCGCGTGGCGTCAGGAACTGGATGCTCCACAGCACGCTGCTGTCGCCCGCCGCGCAGGTCAGCTCGACCCCGTCTTCGAGGCGGCGCACGCTGTCGACCGTTTGCAACGGTTGCGCTGTCGTGCCGAGCAGCAACGTTGGGGGTTCGGCGGATGCGGTGAGCTGCGTTCCGGCCGTGTCTTCGAGCGTCATGGCGGCCGTCGCCTTGTCGATCCGGACCGTTGCCGCGGCTGAGCGTACGACGACCGTGGTTGACGACTCTTCGACCTCGACGTCGCCGGCCGGTGTCGGTGTCGGCAGGACCGGTGTTGTGGTCGGAACAACTGGTGGCGGCGCCGGAACGACCGAAGTGCTCTCACCGCAACCAATGAGCAGCGTCAGGAGGAGCGCGAGCAGGTACGTCATGAGGAGGTTAGCAGTCTGTCCGACTTGGCAGCTCCTAGCGACCAATCCTGCCCTGAGGCTCCCCGAAGGGGGGAGCGGGCCATAGAAAGGACGCTGACTCCAAGTCCTACCACCGGCGTGCGCCGATGTGCAACACGCTCTTCCTCTGTCAGTGCCCTCTCGCTCGCGCGGCGCACCTGTGCTGTACTGCGGCCCTACCGAAAACGGAGGGAACCCAATGGATCTGCGGACCATCGACCATCTGCTCACCACCACGCGCTCGGTACGCAAGCGCCTCGATCTGACGCGCCCGGTGCCGATGGATGTGCTGCACCGTTGCATCGAGATTGCCCTGCAGGCGCCGACCGGCTCGAACGCGCAAGGCTGGCATTTTCTGGTGATCACCGACGCCGAAAAGCGGGCCGGCCTGGCGCAGCTCTATCGCCGCGCCTTCGACGGCTACCGCGACATAGCGGCCTCATCGCCCCAGCTGCAGGAAGGTGATCCGCGCCGTGAGCAAACCTTGCGGATTGTCGATTCGGCGGCCTATCTCGCCGAGCACCTGCACGAGGTGCCGGTGATGGTGGTGCCGTGTATCGAAGGCCGCATCGAGAACGCCGGCGTCCTCGCGCAAGCCTCGGTGTACGGCTCCATTCTGCCGGCGGTGTGGTCGCTCATGTTGGCCCTGCGCGCCCGCGGCCTGGGCTCGGCGTGGACGTCGCTCCACCTGATGTTCGAGCCGGAAGCCGCGCAGCTCCTCGAAATCCCCCCAGACATCACCCAGACCGCCCTGTTGCCGGTTGCCTACTTCACCGGAACGGACTTCAAACCCGCGAAGCGCTTGCCCGTGGGCGAGCACATCCACTGGGACACGTGGGGACAGGTGAAAGTGACGAGTGACAAGTGACGAGTGGCCGGAATGAGTAGGGGAGCTGATCGGATGATTCTGGGCTCGTCACTTGTCACTCGTCACTAGTCACTGCCTTTCCGATGGCCATCCGCTTCGATCTGCCTCCCGATCATCCGCACGTCGCGCTGGTCACCGTCGATCGCCCGGAGCAGGCCAACAGCCTCGATCCGCCGACACTGCAGGCGCTGGCAGAGGCCTGGCGGCGTATTGCCGCGGATCCGGAGATCCGGTGTGCGGTGCTCACCGGTGCCGGCGAGCGCGTCTTTTGTGCCGGCATGGATATGAAGACGACCATTCCGGCGGCCCAACGCTTCGCCCGTGGCGAACGCGTCGACGCCGCGACCTTCGAGGGGCTGCGCAGCGTGTCGACGGCGTTGCTCGCCGGCTTCGACCTCGAGACGCCGCTGGTCTGTGCCATCAATGGCCACGCTCGTGCCGGCGGTTTCGATCTCATGCTGGCGTCGGAAATGCGCCTCGCCGTTCCCCACGCCACCTTCGCGCTCGAAGAGGTGGCACTCGGGCTGTACCCGACCGGTAATGCAACGGTGCTGCTACCGCGCCAGATCGGCTGGGTGCATGCGCACGAGCTGCTGCTCACCGCCCAGCCGATCGCTGCAGCGCGCGCCGTGGAGATCGGGTTGATCAATCGTATCGTTCCCGCCCCGCGGCTCATGGCCGCGGCGTTCGAGACCGCCGACGCCATTGCCGCCAACGCGCCGCTCGCGGTGCGCGAAACCCGCCGCGGCGTGCGCGAGATCCTGCACCTGTCGCTTGCCGATGCCTATCGCCGCCAGGAGGAGATCGGTCGTGAGCTGCGGCGCACCGACGATGCGCGCGAAGCGCAGCGCGCATTCATTGACAAGCGCCGGCCAGTATGGACGGGTAGGTAAGAGGACGACATGTTGCCTAGTGAGCTGCGCGCCGCGCTACAGAACAAAATCGAAGATCTGTTGTGGGGTGGACCGACGATGGCGCCGGTTCTCGAGCACGTCGCCCGCTACGCCGATGGCTTTCTGCTGGATCGCTACGATGAACTGCTCCTGCAGTCGCCGGGTGCGACTCCCGTACTCGCCAAACGTGGTGCCGATGACGGTATTGGGTTCGATCTCGACCGGTTGACGCGTTGCTCCGCCGGAACATTGGGGCACGCGGTGTTGCCCGTCCAGCGGCGGAACGGCGCTGGCGACGGAAAGGACGTTGTGCTGACGCGGCACACCGACGCGACCTACTTGCGGCAGCAGCTGCGCGCGCTGCGTAGCGTCTGGCGCATCGTCCTCGGCTACGGCGACGCGCCGTTCGACGACTGGGCCCTGCACGCCTTCACGGCGGCGCAAACCGCGAGCTTCGAAAGCTACCTGTGGATTGCCGTGTTGTTCGCCCGCGTCGGCTTCATCAATCCGGAAGCGACGATCGCGGTGCACGATTGCCTGGCGACGGGGTGGCTGCATGGCAAGGCGGCCCCCAATCTCCTGGCCGTCGATTGGGGCGAGCGCTGGGACCAGCCGGTGGCAGACGTGCGCGCCGAGCTTGGCGCGCCACTGACCGTGACCGGTGATGAACCGCGCCGCGCCGCGGCGTTGCCCTTGCTTCACACGCCGGGCCACTTGCCGGCGCAGCTTCCCGCAATGTTCTGGGACATGGTCGGTAGCGTCGTCGACCCGGCGACCATTACGCCCCGCATCGCGGCATTCGGGGTGACGTACGACGAAGAACTCAAGCATGCCTGCGCGCGCGCCATCGTGCTGCATGAAGGACAGGATGAGGTCGCCAGACAACCATGGCCAGAGCGTGTCGATATCAACAGTCTCAGCGTGCATCCCAAAGGCACGCTGGGCTATGAGTACTATCACCTCATCGTCGACAACGGCTTCGATCCCGAAGTGCTCAATCCCGATCATGTAACCGGCTTCCATCCCGGCCTCGACGGCACCAATCGCCGCATACTGCAGACGCACGAAGTGTGGCACCTCGTCGCCGGCTACAGCACCAGCCCGTTGCACGAGACGGCAATCTCGTCGTTTCAGCTGGCGCAGTTCGGCCACAACTATTCGGCGATCTTTCTGGCGACGACGTTCATGCTGCTGCTTTTCGGCGTGCCGGCGTTTGCCGATCCGATCATGCAGGTGATGTCGGAAGGATGGCGGCACGGCCGCGCGACGCGACCGTTGATGCTCCTCGACTGGTGGTCGCTGTGGCCGCAGCGCATTGACGATATCCGCCGCGAGTATGGCATCACGCCGTTCCAAAGCATCATTCCCGATCTTACCATTGGCTGACCGCGGGCGCGCGGGACGCCGCACAACCTGCCATCAAACGGCGTGGACACATGCCGTGTGCTGCTGTAGCAGAGGGACCATGGTATTCCGCTCGATGGTGACAGTCATGAGCGTATCGCTGCTGGCCATCGGCACCTCCTTTGGCGGCGCCGCGGGTCGGGTGTCCGCGCAGCCAAACCCGGGGATTGTGGTGAACGTGACCTATACCGGCGACCTCGGCCCGGTGAGCTCCGCGCGGCCACTCTGCCTGTGTATCTACACCGACCCCGATCTCAATGACGGCATCGGGTGCTACATTGCGTTCGCGAACGACGCGTCGTTTCCGGTTGCGCCGCTTTCCCCGACCGAGTACTTTTTCATCGCCTTCCTCGATCCCAACTTCGATGAGATCCTGAACCCGGGCGAATCGTTCGGCATCTACAACAACCGCCTCGCGCCGCCAGCCGACCCGGTGACCGCCGCGCCGGACATGCCCACCATCGACATCACTTTTGGCGACGAGAGTCTCACCCCAACCGTGGCGCCTTCCGAGACAGCAACCGAAACCCCGACACCGACCCCCACGCCGAGGTTCTGTGCCGGAGACTGCGATGGCTCCGGTCAGGTGACCGCCGACGAGCTCCTGATTCTCGTCAACATCGCGCTTGGCAACACACCGCTGCAGGCGTGCGCCGATGCCGATACGGACGGTAGCAACGCCATTGAGATCACCGAGATTCTCGTCGCGGTGCACAACGCGCTCTCCGATTGCCCCGGGTTAGCGTCAGACATGTGAGCCCGGGAACCATTCTCCCGATTGGCGACCACCGGAGCGCCATTCAGGAAATTGGCGAGGCACGCGAGGCGTGCCGGGTGAAGCTGTTCATGGAGCAGATCAACCAGGAGGAGGCGGCGCCATGCACGATCAGGCGCTGGTCGTGCGCTCAAGCTGCGGACCTTATGCCTTGGCGATGCGCCAGTGCATCGGGACGCGCTTGATCCCGCCGACGAAGCTCGAGCGCACGCGCTCCACCGGACCCGCCAGCGCGCACGACTCGAGACGGTTGCGCAGCTGGGCGAAGGCGTGGTGCAACTCCAGGCGGGCGAGATGCGCGCCGAGGCACACGTGCTCGCCCATGCCGAAGGCGATATGCGGGTTCGGCTGGCGGTCGATGCGGAAGGACGATGGGTCACTGAAGACGTCCTCGTCGCGGTTGCCCGACGGATAGAACAGGCACACCGACTGGCCGGTGCCGATGGTCTTGCCGCGCAGTGGGTAGTCGCGGGTGGCGGTTCGCGAGAACTGGATCACGGGTGTGGTCCAGCGCACGACCTCCTCGACCGCCCCTTCGAGCAGAGAGGGGTCGCGGCGCAGCTTTTGCCACTCGGCGGGATTCTCTAAGAATGCCAGCATGCCGCCGGTCATGGCGTTGCGCGTCGTCTCGTTGCCGGCGACGACGAGCAGGAAGTAATAGGACAGCAGCTCGACCGCCGGCAGCGGCGCGCCGTCGACCGCACCGTTGGCGACCACGCTCACGATATCGTCCGTCGGCTTGCTGCGGCGCTCGTCCGAGAGCTCGTGGAAGTACGTGAACAGCTCCCCCCGGGCGCGATCGAGTGTCTCAGAGGCGGTTGTCCCGTGCTGGAACTCAGGGTCCTGCGGCGCGATGATCTCGTTTGTCCAACGGAACAGCAGGTCCCAGTCGCGGCGGGGGACACCGAGCATTTCGGCAATCACCGCAATGGTGATACGCGCCGAGACATCGCGCACAAAATCGCCCGCGGACGTTTCGGCCGCCGCATCAAGCACCTCGCGGGTGACGCGTTCGACTTTGGCGTCCATCGCGCGGATGGCGCGCGGGGTGAACCAGCTGCTGGTGACGCGGCGGTAGCGGGCGTGATCGGGCGGGTCCATGTTGAGCAAGTGGCGCGCCGCTTCCTCTGGAGGTTCGGGAAGATCCTTGGTGAACACCGCCAAGCGCGGCGCGTTGAGAAAAGTCTCCGGCTGTTTGCCGATCTCGATGATGTCGGCGTGTTTGGTGATGGCCCAGAACGGATCGACGTTCGGCCGCTCGTACCAGAAGACGGGATGGTGACGCCGCAGCCACGTCCATTCAGGATGCGGATAACCGTGGCGTTCGTAATGTTCGGGCGTGACGAGGTCGAGAGTCCTGGGGTCAAAAGCGCGATCGTTCTCGTCCATGGCCGCTGCCTCCTCGGGAGCCGGAGATCGGTGCGTGAGGATACGCTGATTGGTAGGGTTGTGTCACGCCCTGTAGTACGCCCGTCTTCCGCCACGAGGCGCGTGTGAAGAAGCAGCGGGCTTCATGCTTCCCGCGCCCGCGAAACCACCTCGACGTGATCGCCCACGGCGACCTCGCCAGCCTCAACCACGCGCATATAGATGCCGCGGAGATTGCGATGCCGGAGATCCGGCTTGGAAACGAAGCGCAACGCGTCGGCGCCGAAGCGCGCTTGAAACTTGTGGCAGCCGTTATGGGCCTTCGGAGTCACCTCCAACATGGCTGCGCCGACGCGCACGCGGCTGCCCAGCGGCAGATTGCCGCGTGACAGATCGAGATCCAAAAGCAGATTGTCGCCGAACAAGACCAGCGGCTGCCCGTTGGCGATCAGCTCGGCGATGTCACGTTGCATGACCGTGATCTGACCCTCGGGATTGGGCGCTGGCCTGCGCCCCCACGTATCGCCCGGTACGCCGGTGTCGGCAGCCACGCGCACACGCTCGGGAGTTTCGCGCCGTCCGTTATCGGACCGTCGCACGATCAGTGCGACGCGACCGCTGTGTGCGGGCGCGCCGGGTCGCGCCGCGAGCGCCCGCTCGAGATGCTCGAGCGCCTGATGACACGTCGGGTCGCCGACTGATTGCGAGTCGATGTGGACGGTTTCGTTTTGCATGTCTCCGAAGCTCCTGTCGGGACGCCATCCTGCAATTCGATTGGCCACTCGGCAAGCACGCCGAATCCACGTTTGTCATGTTCGGGCGGTGTTGCACCGCTTGAAGTGAGAGCTCATTTCCGATGAGGTTTGGAGGTTTACAAGGAGTGCCTTGCCGTGCGTTCTGGTGGTCTTCGTGTCCTGCGTGGTGCAGCCCTTTGTCAGATCCGGATCAGCTGGGTGTCGGGTGACGCAAAGCGCGCTCGATACTGGCTTCCAGAACCGCGCGCTCGTGCACGCCTTCGAAGCGTTCTTGCCCAATCCACAACGTCGGCAGACCATGGATGCCGGCCGACGTCGCTTCCTTGGTGTCGGCGCGCAAACGGTTGGCGATGCGCTCGGAGTCGACACAGCTGCGGAACTCATTGCGGTCGAGCCCGAGGCTGACGGCGATTTCCTCGCAATCCTCCCGCCCAAGATGCTGCGCCTTGAAGAGGCGATCTGCCATCTCCGCCGCCTTGTCCCGGTCGGCGGCGCAACAGTAGGCGCGCGCCGCGTCCAAGGCGTGCTCATGTTGGGGCAAGGGCATTTGCTTGACGACCACGTTGACCCGGTCGGCGTAGCTCGCCAACACACTGCTGAATTGCCCGTACTGCGCGCGGCAGGCCGGGCACTCGAAGTCGACGAACTCGACGACGGTGACCCGGCCCGGTCGTTGCTCCCGCAACACGACCGGCGGCACTTCGCTGCGCGCCTCCACGTGAGCGCCGGCAAGGTGTGCGTGCCAGCCGAGCGCGCCGCCGGTGACAGCCACCGCCGCGACGAGGTGCGCCGCCGCGCCTTGTAGCCGAAGGGGCGCGGGAGCAGCGCCGCGTGCGCTGAAGGCGGTTACACCGAGGAGCAGTGCGGAGACGTCCACCACGAGACACATGGGACAAAACGCGTGCAGGACGAACGCTTGAATCGCCAGATAGCTCAGCCCTGCGACGCTGCCGGCAAGACTCAATGGGAGGAGCAACCGCCGGCGCGCTCGTGGGATGGCGATGGCGCACAACGCGATCAAGAAAAACAACACCCCGATCAGAGGCAGGGGTATGCCGAATGGCGCGGCGTATGGCGAGTTGCGGACGACGCCGCAGCCGCCATCTGCCGTACAAAGAATCGGATCGCGATACTCCGCGACCAGCAATGCGCTGGTCCCGAGGCCGGAAAAGACCGCGGCGCGCAGGACACCCTCACTCAACCTTCGGTTCATCGTCGACTCCACCTTGTCGGCATTCCTCGTTTCACCGGCGATCGAGAGCATCGCGCCCTCCGTCTCGCCGATCGCGAGAACATACACCACGACGCGGCGCAGTTCGAGTTCCGGAGACGGATAGCGCGCACGAAAACCGCAGGTGCATGGCGTCATCGTCGCGCGCTTTTCTTTTCCAGGCACGTTCTTCTTGACCGTCCACGATAGCTCGTGGGATAGAGCCGCATCCGGGCCAGGCCTGCCGAAGGCGTCGTGCACCGGGCCCAGCCCGGGTCCGACACGAACGATTGCCGCCACGATGCAAGACCGGACCTGTCCCCCCGGTACGGTGGCGAGCACGCAATCGATCTCGGTCACGATGAAGCACAGGCGCGCCGCCGTGTCGGTGCCGCTGACATTCAGCAGCGGCGCGTTCTGGATTCCTTCCCGCACGTCGCCGGCACGCTGCACACCGATTGTCACGGCCGTCGATAAGGGAGCGGACGCCGGCCCACATGTGACGCAATTCGCCGTCGACGTCATGGATGCGAACGATATCTAGAACCGTCCGCAGAGCCGGGACTTCGCGCCACTGACACATGGTCGACGGCGCGGCAAGATGAGGCACTCCGACCGCGCCCAGCAGGGCAGCCGGTGCCTCATCGTTTTCCGCCGTCGTGTTGTCCAGACCCACCGCCGCTGCGACGACCGCCGCAGGTCGATCTCACCCCCGCATCTAGCCAAGCCGCGAAAACGGGCGTAGAGCTTGAGCGAACCGCTGTATGGCTCTGCTGGACCGGAAGGGGGCTTGCATGAAGATCCTGCTGATCGCGCCAAAAAACCCCGAGTCGTTCTGGACCTTCGACCGCATTCTCCCCAGCCTCGACAAGAAGTGCGTCTTTCCAAACCTGTCGCTGCCGACGGTGGCTGGGATCACGCCGCGCCAGCACACCGTGGTCTTGTGCGACGAGAACGTCGAGCCCGTGGATTTCGACAGCGACGCCGACATCGTCGGCATCACCGGTTACGTGATCCACAAGCAGCGCATGTTCGCGATCATTGCCGAGCTCAAGCGCCGCGGAAAATTCGTGGTCGCCGGCGGACCATTCGCCTCGCTGTGCCCGGAGGAGCTGCGCGACAAGGTCGACGTGCTCTTTGTCGATGAGGCCGAGTACAGCTGGCCGCAGTTTCTCGCCGACTATGAGGCTGGTAGCTGGCAGGCAGAATACCGGCAAGCCGAGAAGCCGAGCATGCATGACTCGCCGCTGCCGCGCTTCGATTTGTTGAAGATCGATCAGTATCGCACCATGACCATCCAGTTCGCGCGTGGGTGCCCGTTCAACTGCGAGTTCTGTGACATCATCGTCATGTACGGCCGCCGCCCGCGCACCAAAACGGTCGAGCAGGTGATGGCGGAGGTGGTTGAGATCCATCGGCTCGGGATCCGTAACATCTTCGTCGTCGACGACAACTTCATCGGGAACAAGAAGGACGCCAAGGCGTTGCTGCGCGCGCTCGCGGAGTGGCAGGGGTCGCGCGGTTACCCGCTCGAGCTCATGACCGAGGTGACGTTGAACATCGCTCAGGACGACGAGTTGCTGCACCTGATGCGGGAGGCCAACTTCACCACCATCTTCGTCGGCATCGAGTCGCCGCGCGCCGCCAGCTTACAAGAGACGCACAAGACGCAGAATTTGCGCGAGAGCATTCTCGACTCGGTGCATCGCATCCAACGCGCCGGTATGGAGGTGATGGCCGGCATGATCGTTGGGTTCGATCACGACGACGCCTCGATTTTCGACGAGCAGTTCGATTTCATTCAAGACGCCCGCATTCCGGTGTCGATGACCGGCATGCTCAATGCGGTGCCGAAGACGCCGCTGTACGACCGGCTCAAGGACGCCGGGCGACTGATCGCCGAGTCGGTGGGCGACCAGTTCGTGTTCACCAACATCGTGCCGTCAGGTATGTCACGCGCGCAGCTCTACGACGGCTACAAGCAGCTTCTCGAACGGCTCTACGGGTATCGCAACTATCGCCGCCGGACGATGCAGCTCATTCTCAACAAAGGGACGCAGATCGAGACGCGGCTGGTTGCCGGCGCACAGGATCTGCGCATCTTCCTGCGGGTGTTGTGGCACTGCATGCTGCGCGCGTCGCCACGGCGCGCATGGTTCACGCTGTCCTTGATGGTCGAGACGGCGCTGCGCCGGCCGCGTGCTTTCCGCGACGCCGTCACCTTCGCGTTGATCCACAAACACCTCTACGAATACATGCGCGACACCTGCCGCCAACTCGACCAGCTCGCCCAGCAGATGAAGCAGCTGCCGCAGCCGTGAACACAATGCCGAATGGTGAATGTTAAATGGTGAATTAAGGTCCAATCTTCAATTCACCATTCACCATAGGATGTTGTCAGCGTGTGTTCGCGTACACCCGACGCAGCCGTTCCGGCGACACGCCCCAGAAGTACGCGGCCCGCAGGGTCCACATCAGGAGGATGGTGCGCACGACGCCGTTCTTTTGCCAGCGCCGGGCCGACGTGATGACGCGGGCGCGCAGGCAGGCGATGCGACCGGCGCGCTTCATGCGCCGGGACAAGTCGACATCCTCCATCAACGGCATGTCCGCGTAACCGCCAAGCTGTTCGAAGACGTCGCGGCGGATGAAGATCGCCTGGTCGCCGGTGGCGATGCGGCTCCACCGCGAACGCACATTGATGAGCTCGCCGGTGAGCCACAGCAGCAGGCTCGACGGCTCGAGCTGGACGTCGAAGCGCCCCCCGACGGCGGCGGCGCACGCCGCCGTCACGACAGCGGCAAAACCTTCCGGCAACCAGGTGTCGGCGTGCAGGAACAGAAGGATCTCGCCACTGGCGTACGCGGCACCCGCGTTCATCTGTGCGGCGCGGCCGCAGGGCGCGGACACCACGCGATCGGCGCGTGACGCCGCGAGCGCGCGGGTGGCGTCCATGCTGCCACCGTCGACGACGATGATCTCGTGCACCCCGGGTTGCCGCGCCCGCTGCAACGTCGCGGCCAGCACGCTTTCTTCGTTCAAGGTGGGGATGATGACGGAGACCACGGGCGGCTTGGGGGCGTGGAGTTTGAGGGCGTGGGGATCTTTCAAGCCCTCAAGCCCTACATCTTCAGGAAAAGTTCCCGGCCGGACTCGCTCGTCAACTGCGTGATCGTGGTGATCTTGTCGCTGAAGTCCTTGAGCGCACCGAGCGAGTTGGAGCCGACGTCGATGAGCACGGAGAATAGCGAGAAGCCCAGATCCTCCTTGACGCGCTTGAAGTCGCGCAGCCATTCAGGGTCAACGCGGCATTCACCGTCGGTGATGAAGACGATATCGCCACGGCGGTGCCGCGAGCGCTGCAGACACTGGAGTGCCGCCGTCAGCGGTTTCTGGAAATCCGTGCCACCGCCCGGGAAGTACTCTGCCAGCTCGAAGACCTTGCGCATATCGGCGGCGTAGCGCTGCCGGCCGTTGAGGTCGAGCACCTGCAAGGGCATGTCGGCTGAGGCGAAACAGATCGAGCGGAACAGCCGGCGCTGGCGTTGCGCGATGTCGAGCAGTGTCAGCGACACGGCTTTGGACCAGATCTCCTTGTCGCCGGCCATTGACGAGCTGCCATCGAGGCAGACGATCATCGGGCCTTTGCCTTTTTCTTCGACGGCGCGCAGGGCGTACTGCAGGAGCTCGGCTTCGACGAAGCGGCGGGTAAAGTCGCGCCGCAGGATCGGCTGGCGGAGCGCCAGCAGCTCGTGTGGTAGCAGGCGGCTGAGCTCGGCGCCGACGCCGACCTCGTACATCTCCTCGTTGGCGCGCTCGAACAGATTGCGGCGCAAGGCCAGCGCCTGTTGCCGCATGCGGCCGACCATCTGCGCGAGCTTCTTCAGCTTGGCGTTGTCGGCAAGCTTCTTGCCAAGCTCGATCTGTGCGCCGGCCGAGGAACGCTCGCCGTTGCCGAGATGCACGCTCCAACTGTCCGACTCGGCGTTCGACTCTTCGAGCTCCTGCAGCACGCGCTGCGCCTGCGCATCGAGCCGGGCGCGATTGCGTTCGACGTTCTCGCCAGCGGCGGCGCGCACCTGCTGCGCCTTCTGGTCCAAGCGCCGACCGGCAGCGTGTGCATCACGCCGCATGCGTTGCGCCAAGTCGTCGAGCTGGCGCTGCGTTGCCGGCGTGGCTTGTTGGCGCAGGTCGGTCGCCGTGTCGGCCTGTGCCTCCTGGGCGGCGATTTCGGTCTCCTGTTGCTCGAGATTCCAAAAGTCGAGCATCTCGGCCCGCGTCAGGACGCGTTCCGATTTCAGCAAGCTGAGCAGCCGGTCACCGAGCAGCACCGTGGCCAGTCCGGCGCGCGTTTCATCCAACACCGTCTGGCGGCGTAGAATCTCGATCACCGGTGTCGCCAGGAGTTGATCGATGAGCAAACGAAAAAAAGCCGCGCTCGGCACCACCGCGTCGTGGGGGTGGATGACGATGTTCATCTTGAAGAGGAGGGCGAAGAGATCGAGCAGGAAGCCGTCGAAATGCGGCAGCAGCTTGCTGCCACTCTCCAGCAGCGCCAGGAGCGACGGTGACTCGGCGGTCAGGTGGGCGAGCGTGGCACGATCGTAGGTATCAGATTCGATCCAATGGTGACGCAACGTGGCGATCGGGCGTGGCGCCGCCACCACGCTCGCTGGCGCGGCGGGAGAGGGGGAAGGCCGCTTGCTCGGAGCCCGTGGCATGGCGGTCAGACGCGCGCTTTGCCGGACTCGCAAGCTCGCAGCGGCCCAACGGGGAGCGGGCCATAGAAGAGACGCCGACCGCAGGTCATAATGCTTCCAGCATGCGTTGCTGAATGGTTTCGATCTCCGTCTTGACGGCCTGCACGTTGTGCACCGGCCGGCCGACGGTGCGGGCTTCCTCGAGAATAGTGGTGACTTTGGCGAGGATGTTGCGGATCTTCGTATGCGCCTCGACGACGGCGCGGCTGCGCAGGTCGGCGTTCTCCCATTGGCGGTGCGCATAGTCGCGCAGCTCCTGGGTCTGGTAGAGCAACGCCTTCACTTCGTCTTCGTACCCACGCAACACCTGATGAATCGTGCTGCGCACCTCGTTGCGCTGGTTCGGGTCGTGCCAGAGAACATGCTCGAGGAAAAAGAGGTCCTCCTCGTCGACCGCGTCGCGATCGCACAAGAAGGCGTGCGCTTGCAGCAGCCCGACCGCCTGGTGATAGCGGCGGTCGGACGCGATGATGGGCTTGCGGCCGAGCTCGCGCCGGATGTCGGCGAGCGATCGGAATACGTGTTGCGGTACATGCACGTGGGGGACCTCGGCGCGTAAGCTTTGCAGCTCTGTCAGCGCGAGCGTCGTGCGTGCCGTTGACGGCTTGCCCTGCAGCATGCGCAGGAAGCGGAAGTCGTCGGCAATGTAGTCGACGACGAAACGCAGCAGGAAGCGATCGTAGAGTGCCTGCAACTCATCGTCTTCTGGCAGCTCGTTGCTCGCTCCAAACAGGGTGATGAGCGGGATCTCGAGCACGTCGCGTCCGTTGTGGAAGCGGCGCTCGTTGATCAGGGTGAGGATGGCGTTGAGGATGGAAGAGTTCGCCTTGAAGACCTCATCCAGGAAAGCGATGTGAGCTTCGGGCAGCTTGCGGCTGGTGACGCGGCGATACTCGTCATTTTCGAGCGCGCGCAACGACACCGCGCCGAAGAGCTCCTCGGGGGTGGTGAACTTGGTCAGTAGCCACTGGAAGTAGTCGGCGCCAAGGAGCCGGCGGCACAGCTCATCGGCCAACATCGACTTCGCAGTCCCCGGCGGTCCGATGAGCAAGACGTGATGGCCGGCAAGCAGCGCGGTGAGGGCGCCGTCGATCGCCTCGGTCCGTTCGAGAAATGCCTGCGTCAGCTCCTCACGAATACGGCGTAGCTGCTCGCGGGCGGCCATAGGCCCGGATGCTAAAGGCTGCGGCGATCTGATTCAAGCGGGCTGCGGCCGGCGTATTTCCTACGGCCCGCTCCCTCCTTCGACGGGGCGCAGGACAGGGTTGGCTGCTATGCGCAAACTTGACGCAAGCGCGAGGCGTTTCCGGCCTCGAAGGTGCGCGGACCATAGAACCGACGCCGACCGCCGGCCCGGTCAATGGTTGTCAGGAGCCGCCGGCGGCATGACCCGGTAGATGATCTCGCCCTTCTTCACCAAGCCCAGGTGCTCGCGAGCCAATTGCTCAAGATAGCGGTCATCCGACTGCAAGCGCCGGATGCGTTCGTGCAGCGCCTCATTCCGCTGCTGCAGCAGGAAAGTGGTTTGTTCCTGCTCACGTTGCTGCGCCTGCAGGCGCAGCACATGGATCAAGCCATGATCGCCCCAGATGGCAGCCACAGCGAACAGCACCAACCCGAGGACGCACGCGACCAGACGGCCTTTGTATTTTGCGGGTGGTGGCGGTAAGAGAGCCATCGTCAAGGTCCAATGACGGCGCATAGTAGCCGGAGATGGGGCGGGTTGGCAAACGGTGTCACCGATACGCGGGTTACGAATGCCAGTGTCAGCATCACGAGCATGATGGTCACGAGGGAGAACTAGAACAGTGAAGATCAGCAAGGTGCAGGCTCGGGAGATCCTCGATTCGCGCGGCAACCCGACGGTCGAGGTGGATGTCCTTCTTGGCGGCGGCGCGGCGGGCCGTGCGGCGGTCCCTTCCGGTGCATCGACCGGGCATCATGAGGCGCTAGAGCTGCGGGACGGCCAGGAGCGCTATTTCGGACGCGGTGTGCTGAAAGCAGTCGAGCATATCAATCGTATCATCGGCCCGAAGCTGCGCGGGCGCGACGCGCGCCGGCAGGCGGAGATCGACCGTTGCATGATCGACCTCGACGGTACACCGAACAAGCAGCGCTTGGGCGCCAATGCAATTCTCGGCGTCTCGCTGGCGGTAGCCAAGGCGGCCGCCGCCGCGGCGAAACAACCGTTGTTCCGCTACCTCGGCGGCGCGCGCGCCACGACGCTCCCGGTGCCGATGATGAATATTCTCAACGGCGGCGTGCACGCCGATAGCTCGGTCGATTTGCAGGAGTTCATGGTGGTTCCAGTCGGTGCCCGGACGTTTGCCGAGGCGCTGCGAATGGGTGTGGAGACGTTCCACTCGTTGAAAACCGTCTTGAAGGAGAAAAAGTACTCCACCGGGGTTGGTGACGAAGGCGGATTCGCGCCGCGGCTCGCGTCGAATCAGGAAGCCCTGGAGCTGATTCTCGTGGCCATCGAGCGTGCCGGCTATCGACCCGGACGCCAGATCGCGCTGGCGCTGGATCCGGCAGCCAGCGAGTTTTTCGAAGGCGGCGAATATGTCTTTCGCAAGTCGGACGACAGCCGGCGATCGAGCGCGGCGATGGTCGACTTCTATCGCGACTGGGTGGGCCGGTACCCGATCATTTCCATCGAAGACGGACTGAGCGAGGACGACTGGGATGGGTGGTCGCTGTTGACGCGCAAGCTCGGCCGCAAGATCCAACTCGTTGGCGATGATCTGTTCGTGACCAATCCCGAGCGCCTGCGGCGCGGCATCGCAGCTGGTGTCGGTAATTCGATTCTCATCAAGCTGAACCAAATCGGCACGCTGACGGAAACCTTGGAGACCATCGCCTGCGCCAAGCAAGCCGGCTATACGACCGTGATCTCGCACCGCTCCGGCGAGACCGAAGATACCACGATCGCCGACCTGGCGGTGGCGGTGAACGCCGGTCAGATCAAGACCGGCAGCGCGTGCCGTGGCGAACGCACCGCCAAGTACAATCAACTGCTGCGCATCGAACACCTCCTGGGTCGCCGCGCCGTGTACCCGGGTCGCATGGCGTTTGCGCCACGCCGTTGACGCGGCGTGCATTCGTTGCCGGCTCCTGAGACCGGTTAAATCCCGCGTTCGGCGCTCGTGGCCATGGCGCAGACTTTGCGTGTGCGCCGGGCGAGCATGGTTGCCGTACGCTTCCCCTCCGGAGCCGCCCCGAGCCGAGCAAAAATGCGGAGCGGTTCCAGAAGGGACCGCGTGACGCGGCCGTCGAGCAGGAGCGGCCCTGCACCGTCGGTGCTCACTAGCCGCGAGCGACGCAACGGGAATCGGCCCCGCGAAAGGACGGCGGGCGCAGCCAGAGGAGTACGCAATGGCGACGATCGCACTGATTGTCATCATGATCGCGCTGGTGGCGGTGATGATGACATACAACACCTTGGTGAGCTTGCGAAACCAGGTCGAGAACGGTTGGAAGCAGATCGATGTCCAGCTCAAGCGCCGGCACGATCTCATCCCGAACCTGGTGGAGACGGTTAAGGGGGCCATGCAGTTCGAGCGCGATACGCTCGAGCGTGTGATGCAGGCGCGCGCGCGCGCCGTCGGTGCCACGTCGGTGGGCCAACGCACCGCCGCGGAGAAGGAGGTCACCGAATCCCTTGGTCGCCTGTTCGCCGTCATGGAAAACTATCCGACGCTCAAGACGAATGAGAACGTGCTGCAGTTGCAAGAAGAGCTGACCACCACCGAGAATCAGCTCACGTTCGCGCGCCAGTTCTATAACGACGTGGTCATGCGGCTGAACACCCGTGAGCAGCTGTTTCCCAGCAGTGTGGTGGCCACCTTCTTTGCCTTCAAGCCCGCCGAGTATTTCACCGTTGCGGCAGACGAGCAGGCAGCACCGCGGGTCGATTTGTCGTTATCGCGATGAGCGTCGAACCGGCGCTCCGACCAACCGCCGCTGCGCTGCCACGGTCCGGCGCGCTGACGGAGGCGTCTACACCGCGCGTCACGTCGCCGCGCGCGGCAGTCGATTTCTATGCTCGCCAGACGGTCAATCGCCGACGAACCGAGCTGATCGTTGCGGGCTTTGTGCTGTTCTTCCTGGCGCTCGGCCTTGGCGTCGACGCCTTCTGGGCAGGGTTTCTTGCCCCGGGTGGCGAGCCGTTTCCCGTGGCGACGGGAATCGCCTTGGCTGTAGCTCTGGCGATGAGTCTCGGCGGGTACTTCCGCGGTGCGCAAATGGTCATGGCCTCGCTGCATGCCCGCCCGTTGCAACTCGTCGATCCCGAGCACCAGCAGCTGTACAACATCGTGACCGAGATGGCCTTGGCGGCGGGGTTGCCGCTGCCCCGCATCTATGTGATTCCAGATCTGGCGCCCAACGCATTGTCCGCCGGTCGCGACCCACAACATGCGATTCTTGCGGTGACACAAGGTCTGCTCAACCTGTGCGATCGGGAGGAGACCCAGGGAGTCATCGCGCACGAGATGGCGCATATCGGCAACCGGGATACGCTGACCATGACAGTGGTCGGTATGCTTTTCGGCGGCGCGGTCATGCTGGCGGACTGGGCGCGCCGGGCGCTGTATTTCAGCAATGACCGGCGGCGCGGCAATCCGTTGCTGTTCGTGCTGGTCGTGGTGCTGATCGCGGTGACCCCATTGCTGGCGCGCCTGCTCGCCATGGCCGTTTCACGACAGCGCGAGTATCTGGCTGACGCAACCGCGGCGCAGTTCACACGCAACCCGCTCGGCCTGTCGCGGGCGCTGGAAAAGATCGGTGCGGCACCATCACCCCTGCAGGCCGCGACGCGCGGCACGGCGCACTTCTTCATCAGCAACCCCTGCCCACACCCGGCGGATTCGCGCGACGGAAAGCTGGCGGATCTGCTCAGCACGCATCCACCCTTGACGCAGCGCATCGCCATCCTGCGTGCCATGGCGCACACGGCATGAGCCATGGCGCTGACGTGTCCGCAATGCGCCGCCGTGATGAAGGAAGTGAAGGCCGCCGCCACCACCGGCTATTTGCTGGCGCTCGATCAGTGCCCAGGCTGCGGTGGCATTTGGACCGACCGCTGGGAGGTATTTCCGCTGAGCCTCACTGCTGTTGAGCGGCTCGATAGCGTCGATACGGCAGCACTGCAGGCGCCCCACGCCGCCGCTGCTGTCACACCCGCCTTCGAATGTCCGCGCTGTCGGGCTCGCCTGAAGGAGTTCAACGATCCGACGTTGCCGTCTGATGCGCGCATCGAGCGCTGCCTCAATTGTGACGGCATGTGGTTCAACCGTGGCGAGCTGCGGCGTTTCAAGAGCCGTGGTGGACGGCGGCACGCCCCGGTCAATGCCGCGGCAGTGGACCGGCTGGCGGCGGCAGCCAGCGGCACGCCGACACTGCCCACGGTTGACCACCTCGCCGACGTCATGCGGGCGTCCGCCGCGGATGCGCCAGATGATCTGCGCGGTGAATTGAGAGCGGCTGCGATATGGCTGGCCGTGCGCACGGTGCTGCGCTTGCTCTTCCGAATCTAGCCTGTGGAAAGAAATCCGTGCGCTTGTGGATAGTCATTAGAACGGTCTGCTACACATGTCCCCGCCTCCAGAACAACGGCATTCTAGAGCCGGAATTCTCCCTCACTGGCCAGTGTATTCCGGTTTAAAAAAAAATTTCCAAAATGCCATTATTCTATTGACACGGACCGACCGTCATTTTTATAATGGCGGCGTAACTGGGAGGTGGGTGGCTGATGAGGTGGAGGATGCCTGAGGGAAGGGAGCACGCAGTTGTGAAGCCCCAAACGATTCGAGAAGGAGGTCTCTATGGCAGCAAAGACAGCTGGCAAGACCAAGAAGAAAGCCCCGGCAAAGAAGAAAGCCGCTGGCAAGAAGAAGAAGTAGGTATCATCCTTAGCGAGGCCATTCACTAGGCCAGAATTTTCCCCCTCCTTCAGGCATGAAGAGGCCCTCCGAACGCGGAGGGCCTCTTTGTTTTTTGGCGCCGAGTAGACGAAATGCAGCGACGCAGCGGACACGTGGTGATTGAATCGATTGCGGCCGAGAGTCCCAAGTTCATCGCGTCCTTGGTGTTCATTCACGGTCTGTGGTGTACCGCGGCCGTGTGGCGTCGCTTCATGGGATTCTTCGCGCACCGCGGGTGGACCTCGTATGCACTGACTCTGCGTGGTCATACGGCTGACGCGGATGCGAGGACCCTGGGGGCCGTGCGCTTCGCCGATCATCTGAGCGACATCGGCGACGTGCTCGCTGCGTGCGCAACGCCGGCGGTGCTCGTCGGTCACGATCTCGGCGGGTTGCTGGCGCTTGCCAGCGCACCTGCGGCGCGTGCCGTTGTGGCACTCGCGCCCCTTGTGCCGCACCGTCTCGCCAGCGCTGGTCGCCCGAGGGTGTCGTCGTGGCGTGCGCGGCTCGCCATGGCGCGTGCGCGTCCACTGCCCGCGCCGCGCGGCAAGGCCGGAAGGCTATGCTTCGGTGTGGCTCCGCCAGGCGGAACGATCATGGATTCCAGCGCCGTGGCACGCGAGCTGGAATCTGGCGCGATCACCGTGCCCACGTGTGGGCGGGTGCCCACGTTAGTGCTTGCCGGCGCCACCGACCAACTTGCTCCGCCGAGCGACGTCGAACGGTTGGCCGTCCAAGTCGGTGCCCGCTTTCGTTGTGTCAACGGGGCGAGCCACGCGATGCCGTGGGAGCCGGGATGGGAGCAGCGCGTGGCGGAGATCCATCGCTGGCTCATCCAAACGCTCGGCGATGAGCTGCTCTTGCCGCGCGCGGAAGACGACGAGGAGTGAAGACGTCTGCCCTGTCGCCGCGAGCTAGCGTGCCAGCACGATCGGCGAAAGGATCTTATCTTCAAGCCAGGTGGAGAGATCCGCCAGGCTGTCGGCGTTGATTTCGTGACCCATGTCAAACTCGCGATACGTGACGGCGACATGCAAGCCGCGTAGATGCTCCACCGACTCGCGCCCGCGTGCGACGTCGATCAGCTCGTCCCGCTCCCCGTGATGCACCAGCACGGACAACTGCGCCGAGGTGCCAGCACCGAGCGGTTGTGCGAGTGGCCCCGGCAGCCACGAGCTGAGCGCGACGAGGCCGGCACAGCGTGCCGGATCCCGCAACGCCACGGCGTAGGCAATGACGCCTCCTTGGCTGAAGCCGAGCACGACCAGCTTGTTCCGATCGATCGCGTAACGCCGCTGCGCGGCGTCGATGAAGCGCGTGACATCATCCACGCCGGCGGCGAACGCCGACGGATCCGGTGGTGTACCCATGGTGAGCGGAAACCAGCCGTAGCCAATCATCGGGCCCAGCGGAACTTCGATGCGCCCTTGCGGGCAGAGCACCAAGAAACGTCCGCCCGCCAAGTACGGAGCAAGACCCAGAAGATCCATCGCGCTGGCGCCCCAACCATGGAGGGCCACAACAGTTGGGTGCGGCCCGTCCCCGGCGGGTTCGTATACCGTGTGCAGCAGTTCCAAAATGACGCCTCCGTATCTCCTCTTTGCGGGTGGCTCACTGTTACTCTCGGCGCCGCTGCGACGCAACGGTGCGCTGGCGCTGCTTGGCCTGTTGAACCGACCTGCGTTGAAGCGGCACGCCAGTATTCGCGTGGTTGTATTGCCCCGCCAGGGCTGCTAATGTGCAGGACGCTGGCTGTCTGGCGAGAATCCCACCATCGACCGATTTCCTTCTGGTGCCCTTCCCGCTCGTGCATTCAGGCATACACGGTGGCGACAATGGCTGTCGCTGACCGTGAGGTACTACGAGACGTGGTGCCGGAGCCCGTGTACTTGGGGTTCAATATTAACGTGGCCGGGTAACGGCCTAGCGAGGAGCACGTGAGATGGGAAAGAAATTGTACGTCGGCAATCTCGGTTTTGACGTCACATCGAAAGAGCTTGAAGATCTGTTTGCGCAAGCAGGCATCTGCGAGTCTGTTGCGATCATCACCGACCGTGCCACGGGGCAGTCCCGAGGCTTCGGGTTTGTCGAGATGGGGTCGAACGCTGACGCCCAGACGGCGATTCAGCAACTGGACGGGCACGAGCTCAAGGGCCGCGCGCTGAAGGTCAATGAAGCCCGCGAGCGTGAGGGCGGCGGTGGTGGCGGCGGCCGTGGCGGCCGCGGTGGCGGCGGCGGCGGTGGCGGCGGTGGCGGTTGGAACCGTCGCTACTAAGAACACGGGACGGAAGTGTGGAAGAACGGGAAACTGGATATGGGACCGCGGCAGTCCGCTCACGCCACGCAAGATTCGGTTTCCTGCTCATCATCCTGGGGGATGAGGGTCGTTGTAGCTCCGCGCGGTGCTTGAGGATCATGTATGTTCGATAACCTCCCTGCATCAAAGCCGGCGCCGCGACGGACACGAAACGCTCCGATCTTTTGCGTCGGCTGGCGGGCCTTCGTCCATTGGCCCGAACATGGCGCTCAGGGACCCGTGCCACTCACGGATGCCAATGGTCAACCGCTGGCCAACGATCTCGCTGACGGCCAACAAGTCGAAATCGTGTCGTGGCGTCCGCGTTCGCGGGAAGGCCTGCTGTATCAAGTACGGCGACTGACGGACGGCAGCGAATGGTGGATCGGTGCCCACTGCCTGCGCCGCCAAGCGCTGGCAACCTCCGTGTCGGCGCCAGACCCGGCGACGAACGCGGCGCGACGGTGACCATGCCTGGATTGCCCGCACGTGCCCGCCTCCGCCGCCAACTCGAGGCGCACCTGACCGCGCTCGGATACTCCTGCGTACGCACCAAGCGCGCCGGCTCACCGGTACCGGAAATTGTCCGCGTCAGCCCGGTGCGCGGCCGGATTGCGTACGGGGAAACCGTCCTCCACGATGACCTGCAGGAGCGCCGCTGCCATGAGCGACTGCTCTTCTTCTCGCAACGCCGCACGCGCCATCGCAGCAGCATTTTGTTCTTCATCGGCGTTGCCGAGGCAGACGAACCCGAGCTCGAAGCACTCCTGCAACGGCTGGACATCCGCAGCGGCACCCGCGGTGGACACGTGCATGTTGTGCCTATCGCGATGTCGACCGTGAGTCCCGCGACGGCCGTACGCGCCTGAATCCCTCCCCGACCCAGGGGTGCGACGTGAGACTCGCGCCGCTGGTCCACCCAGTGTCTCACCCGGTACATGCGCCTCCCGCTTGCAACAGGCGCCACAGCACAAGACAAAAAAGGACAGTGAACCTCTTGAATTCCGAATCACCTGACTTTCATCAATTCCAACTTTCTCAACCGATGTACGATGCCCTTGGTGCGGCCGGTTATCAGATCCCGACCCCGATTCAGGCCGCGACGATTGCCCCCGCGCTGCTTGGGCGCGACATCATCGGGGCAGCCCAGACAGGGACCGGCAAGACCGCCGCGTTCATGATTCCCGTGATCGAGCGCCTGCGCGCCGGTGACCGCCGGGGCAGCGCCTTGGTCCTCGCCCCCACGCGCGAGCTCGCAGAGCAGATCTACCTGTGGGCCCAGCGCCTGGGTCGCGACCTGCACAGTACGGTTGTCGTTGGCGGCATGGCCTTTGGTCCCCAAGTCACCGCCTTGCGCCGTCATCCCTCCATCATCGTGGCGACACCAGGACGCTTGGTGGATCATCTCGAACGCGGCACGCTGGCGCTCGGCGCCGTCCGCATCCTCGTGCTCGACGAAGCCGATCGCATGCTCGACATGGGGTTCAAACCGCAACTGGATCGCATCATGCAGAGCGTCCCCGCGGCGCGACAGACGCTGCTGTTCTCGGCGACGCTCCCCCCGGATCTCGGTACCTTGACACGCGTGCACTTGCACGAGCCGGTGCGGGTCGACGTCGGCCAGCGGGCCGTGCCTCCGAGCCGCACCACCCAGGACGTGTATATGGTCGACGGCGTGAACAAAACGCCCCTGCTGCTCTCGGTGATCGAAGGGACCTCCGGAAACATGCTGGTGTTCGCGCGCACCAAGCATCGGACCGATCGCGTCGCCCGTTCGGTTCGCAACGCCGGGCACAGCGTGCAGTGCCTGCATTCCGATCGCTCACAATCGCAGCGGCGCGAAGCGCTGGAAGGATTCCGCGGCGGCCGTTACCGCATCTTGATCGCGACGGACATCGCCGCTCGCGGCATCGACGTGACCGGAATTCAGCGCGTGATCAACTACGATCTGCCGCACACGGTCGAGGATTACGTGCATCGCGTCGGGCGCACCGCGCGTGCCGGTGCCGCGGGCCACGCGTCGAGCTTCGCCGCACCGGAAGAGCACGCACAACTGCACGCCATCGAACGGCATATCGGCAGCCGGCTGCCGCGACAGAGTCATGCGGCCAGTAGCGCCATACGCACCGCGACAACGTCTCACGCGAAGGAGATGCACCATGAGCAAAGAACCCGTTACACACCGCTTCGGGCCCGAACACTGGGTCACAATCCGCGATACCGGCGAGCACGTCAAGATTGAGGCGTGGTCGGCCATCGCCGCCGCGTACCGGGTACGCTCGCGCAAGCGCGGGGTCTTGTTCGCGGCGGACGACGAGCTCGACGAGGTCCTGGTGCACCCCGAGGTTGGTCTCGGCAAGCACTGGACGCGTTGTGTAGCCGTGGGCTGTGGGGCACCGCTTACTCCGGAGTTGGCTCTGTGCCCGAAGTGTCAAGCACCCACCTGCGCCTGCGGCCGCTGCCGCTGCGTCCGTACCCCCACCGCCGCCACACGCGCTAGGACGGTTCGCAAGAAGGCGGCGCCCAAGGCACGGTGAGTCTTTGCGCGTCTTCCTGATTCACATTCGCGACCCGCAATTCTATGCGTTGCCGGCGGCCACCCGTGCCCGCAACGGCAACATTCGGGTCATGGGATTTCCACCGATCGGCATCATGTCCCTCTCGTCCGTGCTCAAACGGGCCGGGCACGAGTGCGTCATGTTCGACCAGGCCAATCCGGAAACGCCGAACGCTGCCATTATCGACGAGATCCGTCGCCAGAAGCCGGATTTGGTTGGACTCAGCTTCCTGAGCACCACCAGCTACCCGTACGCCAAAGTTCTCGCGCGCCAGATCCGCGCCGCCGACGCGAGCGTCAAGCTCGCGTTCGGCGGCGTGTTCGCCACGCTCAACGCGCAACTCGTCAAACTGCAGTGCCCAGAGGTGAACTTCGTCTGCCGTGGGGACGGGGAACAGCTGCTGCTCGATCTGCTGCGGCAGTTGGAGGATCCGTCCGGCGTCGCCGGTCTGACCTGGGCCAGGGACGGCGACGTGGTGCACAATCCCAATCGCCCCATGGATCGCGGGCTCGATCAGTGGCCGTTTCCGGACCGCGAAAGTCTGCCGCTGGACTTCATCGAATCGATGCCGCTCGACGTGCCCGCCGTGCTTTCGATGGAGCGCTTCACCACCATGCAGACCTCGCGCGGGTGCCCGTGGCCGTGCGTGTTCTGCGACATTCCGATCTTCAACGAAGGCAAATGGCGCTCGCGCAGCCCGCAACATGTGGTCGAGGAGTTCAAGCATCTGCAGGCGCTCGGCTACGGGACGGTATACTTCGTCGACGATCATTTTCTCCTGCAGCCGAAACGCATCGAGGCGATTTGCGCCGGTATCAATGAGGCCGGGGTCACCATCCAATGGGGCTGTGAGGGGCGTGTGGATTCGACGGCGCAGCACCTCTTTCCGGCGATGGCCAAGGCCCACTGCCGGACCTTGATGTTCGGCATCGAGAGCGGCAGTCAGACGGTGCTCGACCGGCTGCAGAAGGAGCAGACGCTGGCGGATGTCGAAGCGGCCGTGACCAATGCCAAGCAGGCAGGGATCGAGATCGTGCACGGCTTCTTCGTCGTCGGTAACCCCGACGAGACCGTCGCGGACATGCGCGCCACGTTCGACTTTGCGGCGCGCTTGCCGCTCGACACGTTCGCCTTCAACCGCCTCTGCGTCTACCGCGGCACACCTTTGTGGCAGGAGTACGTCAAGCGCGGCTTGGTGAGCGATCTCGACGACTGGTACAAGTATTTCAAGTGCTCGGAGATCGACCCCACCTGCCTGCCCGGCGAGATCATCAATACCGAGCGCGCCGCCGGCCTGCGGCGGCTGTTCGCATACAAGCTCAGACACTATCCGTTGCAGACGCTGCGTTTGCTGCGCCGCTTCACCCGCTACATGAAGTTGCGCGACGTGCTCTACCTGATTCTCAAACCCTTCCTCGGCAACCGGCGCGGGCCGACCACCAATGAGGTCTTGTCACGTGCCGTCGAGCACGCCGCGATTAAGGATGCCGCCGCGGACCTCACCCAGATGTCCGATGATGTCCTCGAGCGCGTCATGCAACAGTCGCGGGCGGAGCGCCTTCGCATCCAGCAGGAAGCGGAACGGGTAGCCGCGGCGTAAGGCCCTGGGGGCGCCATCTTTTCTAGGGCCCGCTCCCCCCCTTCGGGGAGCCTCGGGACAGGATTGGTCGCTAAGGGACTGCCAAGTCCGACAAGCTGCCGGATGGCAGCGGTCAAGTCTCCGCAGTCGGCACCGCTTGGTAAGCAACGGGCGGGCCTTAGAAAATTCTCCGGGCGCAGCCCCCTACGCGTCGGCGCACAGCGTGTCGCTCGTGCCATCGGGGAAGTGGCGTTCGACGACCTCTTGAAACTCGGCGCAATCGGCAGCGCGCGTGATGGCGTCGCGGAACGGGCGGATGCCCGGCGCACCTTGCAGGTAGCGGCACGCAAACTTGCGCATGAAGATCGTGCCCCACGGGTCGCCGTAGCGCTCGACCATCGCCGCATGGTGCTTGAGCAGGAGTGCCCTTTGATCCGCTGCAGTCGGTGGTAGCGGAATCGTGTCGTTGCGCAACGCCGCACTGATCTCGCGGAAGACCCATGGGCGCGTCAGCGCGCCGCGTGCCACCATGACGCCGGCGGCACCGGTGGCGCGCAGCGTCCGCAGCGCCGAGGCGGCATCACGTACATCGCCGTTGGCGATCACCGGGACGAGCACCGCCTGTACGACCTCGGCGATCTTGTCCAGAAAGCAGGGAACGTCGTAGTTCTGATCCGCCGTGCGGCCATGCACGGTGATCGCCGCGGCGCCGTTGTCGGCGGCACGGCGCGCCACCTCGGGTGCGGTGCGCGCCTCGAGCGACGGACCCAGGCGGATCTTCGCGGTTACGGGCACCGAGCCCGCGCCACGCACTGCGGCGGCAACCAAACGGCCGATGGTCGCCGGGTCGCGCAGTAACGCGGCGCCGGATGCGTGCTTGCCCATGATACGTTTTTTGGGGCAGCCAAAGTTCAAGTCGATGACCGAGACCTCGAGCCCCGCCAACTCGCGCGCGGCCGCATAGAGCATCTCCGGATCGCGATCCCACAGTTGGACACCCAGCGGTCGGGCCTCGGTCTCGATGCCTTCGATGCGTTCCGGCCGCTCGCGTGGGCTCTGCATCCAGGTGCCAGCGCCGATCATCTCCGTAAAGATCAGCCCGCACCCGCCAAGATCACGCACGATGCGGCGGAAAATGAAGTCGGTAAAGCCGGCGATCGGCGCGGCCAGTACTGGGGTATCCAGGGTGAGTGAACCGATTCTCAGGGAGGGCATGTGCATCGAGTCAGTTGTGGCCGCGGAGTGGAACGAAGCGGAAACCGTTTCACTCCCACCATAAGGAGTCTGTCGGCGCCGAGCAAGCCGGACGATCAACACGTGGGCCATGGCCCACCACCATCAACACGGACAACCCCAGAGCCGCTCACGGGGTTTTGCGGATGCCCGCATCGGATCGGGCACACGTGCGCGCCGCGGCGCGGCCCGCGACAGAGCCCGTCGCCCAGGCCCACTGGAAGTTGTAGCCACCGATGCGGCCGTCGCAGTCGAGCATCTCTCCGATGAGATAGAGTCCCGCTACCCGGCGTGACTCCATCGTCCGATAGTTGATCTCAGCGAGCGGCACGCCGCCGGCGGTGACCTCGGCGTAGTCCCAGCCGCGCGGGCGCTCAATCGGCAGCACGAACGCAGTGAGCGCGTGCACCAGCGCGCGCCGCGGCGCGCGCGCCAGTTGGCCAACCGGGGCCGCTGAATCGATTCCGGTCGCGTGCGCGAGCGCGGCGGCAAAACGCTCTGGGACCTGACGCGCCAGGCACTTGCGTAGGGACAGCCGCGGCTGCGCCGCCGCCGTCTCGATCAACCAACGCTCGACTTCGTCGAAGCGCTGCGCCGGAATGAAGTTACAGCGCATCTCGACACGGTGCTGTGTCGCCCGTGCGATCACCCAATGGCGGCTGGCATCCATGACCACCGGCCCGCTGATGCCGAAATGCGTCCACAACAAGCTGCCGGTGCGCCGATCGATGAGCTTGTCGTCGGCAAAGGTCGACAGCTGGACTTGCTGTGACAAGCCTGACAACTCGGCGTGGAACATTGAGCCCGCGGCCGGCAGCCCCGCGGGCGGTGTCCTTGCTGTGGCTCGCTCCCCCCTTCGGGGAGCCTCAGGACAGGAATGGTCGCTGCGTGCTGCCAAGTCCGACAACACGAGGGGGACCAAGGCTGGATAGGTGTCGGTGACCGTGTGACCGAGGTGACGGACGATCGTCCAGCCGCTTCCGTCACTCCCAGTGCGCGCAAGGGACCGGCCACCGGTGGCCATGATCACACAGCGCGCGCGCAGCGTGGTGCCTGCGTGCTCGACGACGAACCCGCCTGCCGCTCCCCTGATGGCATGGACGCGCTGCGCGGGAAGCACCACTACGCCCGACTCGGCGCAGCGGCGCAGCAAGGCATTCAGGACGGTGCGCGCGCTGTCGGAGACCGGGAACAGCTTACCGGTGTTTTCGCGCTTCAACTCCACACCAAGTGTACCAAACCAGTGCACGGTGGCTTGCTCGTCGAAGGCCGCGAGGACATTGCGTACGATGGGCTTGGCGCCATTGAAATCGGTGACGTGTATCGCATCGTGGGTGACGTTGCAGCGGCCGCCTCCGGAAATCAGGATCTTGGTGCCGATCTTCGCGGCACCGTCGAGCAGGACGATGCGCAGCGCTCCGGCGCCCGCCGCTTCCGCCGCAAAGATTCCCGCCGCCAAGCCCGCCGCACCAGCGCCAACAACGGCGATGTCGCACTCGCCTCCCGCCGTGTCCTCCACCTTGTCACCTCAGCCTGTCGACGTTTTCAGGCCGCAACGACCAATCCTGTCCTGAGGCTCCCCGAAGGGGGAGCGGACCATAGAAAGGCCGCCGCCCGCAGGGCTGTTGCTTCAAACGTACGACCCGCCGTTGGGGCTGATGACCTGTCCGGTGACGAAGCTCGCTTCCTGCGACACCAGGTACGCGCAAGCGGCGGCGATGTCGTCGGGTGCGCCGATGCGGCGCACCGGTGAGTCGTCGGCCAGCTGCTGAATGATCGCTTCCGGCACTTTGGCAGTGCGGATCATCGGCGTGTCGATGAGCCCCGGGGCAATGGCGTTGACCGTGATGCCCGACGGTCCGACCTCACGCGCCAGCGACTTCGTGAAACCAATGAGCGCCGCCTTGGCCGTGGCGTAATGCACCAGACCCGGTCCGCCGCCATTCAAGCCGGCGACCGATGACAGGTTGACGATGCGTCCCCAGCCCGCGGACTGCATGTCGGGGATGGCGGCGCGGGCGCAGTGGAAGGCTCCCTTCACGTGCACGGCGATCATGCGGTCCCACACCGCCTCGTGCATCGGCAAGAACGCGGCGTACTCGCAGATGCCGGCGTCATTCACCAAGATCTGCACGGCACCGAGTTGGTGCCGCACGGCAGCGAACGCTTCGCCGACGTTGATGGCACTGGAGACGTCGACCTCGATGGCCGCCGCGCGCCGTCCGCCTTGCTCCACCGCGTGTGCCGTCGCTTGCGCGCCGGCGCGGTTGAGATCGAGGACGGCCACGTCCGCGCCGTCGCGTGCCAGTCGCAGACAGATACTGCGACCGATCCCGGAGGCGCCGCCGGTGACGACGGCCAGCTTCCCGTTCAGATTCATGGCAACCGCTCTCCACTCAATGCACGAGCACGTGTCCCGCCAGCCCACCTTCGAGCTTCTGGCTCAGCCGCTCCCACCCACGGAAGACGCGCAACGCTTCGTCGCGCGTGGCAATGCCGGTGGCCACGGCAACCCCGGAGTTGGCGTCGACGACTTCCCATGACACTTCGCCGGTGCGACGGTGTTGCACCTCGCGCAAGCAATAGTTCGCTGACGCTTGTTCTTCGCTAAGCACTTCCCTGCCGATCATGCCGCTTGCATACTTCCGAATGAAGTATCGGCACAACTCGCCGGCTTTCGCCAGGGGTCTGCGGCCAGCGTCTCCCCCACGGCCCGCTTCCCCACAGGATCGTCGCGGGCTGCCACACCCGTGGGAAGTCCCGATGAAGTAACCTACTTGCGCCTCGCCGTCCCCTCGGCAACCGGCACATCATCGCGCTGCCAGGTGGCATAGAGCGCGCCGTCGCGATCGGACCACTTATAGGATGCGCGGCCGGCGAACGCCTTCTTCAGCTCGTGCGTGATGCGATGCGCCAGCTTCTGCGAGGTCGTCAGGACTTCGAGGACGTTCGCGTCGTCTTCGGCGGACACCACACGCCGCTCCGGCTGGGTAAACCGTGCGCGGCTGGCGACGTTGGCGATGCGCCGACGAATCGCGGCTCGGTTCGCGGCGGCGTAGGCGCCGCGTATGACGACGCGCCCAAAATACTCGCCGCTTTGTATTTGCTCGCATGCTGGACACACGGCCCATGCGGCGCGCGCCAACAGGGCTTCGTCCACCTTCCGGCCTTGGCGCCACGTCTTGCGCGTAAACACCGCGCCGCAGCGCTCGCACATCGTTGGATCGTTCGCCGGGTGCTTGGCGGCGACCGGTAAGACCTTTTCAGTGCGTGTGCCGCGACGGTTCAGACTCCGAATGAGGCCCTTGCCCTTGGGTGCTACGGTTGCGGTCATTGCATCCTCCAGACGCAGCGCTGCTGCGTACAGCCGAGAACACCACAAACTCCATGCCCGACAGAGCCCGCCGCGGCGCCGCTGGCGGGCCAGCCGCCAATTCACACTTCTTCAAATCGAGGGAGGAGCATTTCGCAGCGCTGCGAAACGGCCGCCGCGCTCAAATGGACTCGGTGGCCGGAACCGTCACGGTGAAGACCGTGCCGGCGCCGGGAGCGCTGGTGACGGCGATGGCGCCGCCGATGACAGCGGCGGCCATCTTGCAGAACACCAGGCCGAGTCCGGTGTCGTCGCGGTGACCGGCGCGGCGAGGGGCGCCCGGTTGCTTGACGAACAGGAACGGTTGATCTTCGAGGGCGATGCCGCGCCCGCTGTCGCGCACGCGCAGGCGGACCATGCCGTTGACGTGATCAGCAAGCATATCGATCTGGCCGGTCGTACCACTGTGGCGGATCGCATTGACCACCAAATTGTTCAGGATGCGTCGCAGCAGCCAGCGGTCGGTGGCCACGACCGGGACTTCATCGCTGACCGCCACGCTGAGGGTCTGCTCGGCTACCTCGGCGGCGGCGCGGAATTCGTCGGCGCATTCGCTCAGCAGCTCGCCGATATCGACCGGCTCGAGGCGAATGTCGAGGCGGCCGCCTTCCATCTGATCGATCTCGAGCAGGTTTTCGATCATGCGCAGCAGATCGCGCGCGCTCCGCTGGATCTGCTCGAAGCGGCGCGCGTGGGCGTCGGCCACCGCGCCGCGCCTGCGCAGCGCCAGCTGGGTCACGGTCAGGATTCCTCCGATCGGCCCTTTGAGGTCGTGCACGATCATGTTGGTGAGATCGGCCTTCATGCGCTCGATCTCGTTCTTCTCACGCAGCGTACGCTCGGCCACCTCGGCCATGCGGCGGTACTCGTGCGCCAACGCCCGTTCGACGTAGCCGCCCATGATGTAGGCGTCGATGGCCAGGCCCATGTCGAGAAAGATGACCTTGCTCAATGAGCCCACCAGTGCCAGGACCCGACTCGGATCGTCGCGATAGTGCTCGCGCAGGCGCTCCATGAGCAGGCGCAGATACAAGTTGTAGGTGCCGAGGTACCACTGCGGTTGCAAATCGATGCGCTGATGCGTGTCGCCGACGCGCAACCGGCTCTCGAAGTAGTCGGCGTCGAAGCGACCCTCGGTCATGCGCAGAAAATACTCCCGTTGTGTGCGCTTCAACCGAGCGACCTGGGTGGCGTCATGCAGGATGTGGCGGGTCTCGTCGAACGACAGCAGGTGGGCGTAGAACGCCTCGACAATCTCATCGACGTGCGCCCGAGCAAAATCGCGGATCGCGGCGAGGTTCGCTTCGTCCTCGGGTCCCAGGCTCAGAAAGGCGAGGCGCGCGCTCCTCCCGGCCTCGTCCAGTCCAGCCTGCCCGAGCAGGTTCGGTCCCACCATTGAGGCGTGAATCTACCAAGCGCTCTGCGTGCGGTCTACCAGGCTGTGGTAGTTGGTCGCTACGGACCGGCTTTCAGGCTTGGGGAGTGGCACAAGCCTGTCGAAGGGCCTGCACCAAGTCCTCGCGCGCGATCATTCCCACGACGCGGCGCCCCTCGACGACCGGAAAGCTCTTCACGCGGAAGTCCACCAGCGTTTGCAGCACCCGCGCCAACGGAGTTTCCGGGGTGAAGGTGATGACGTCTCGCGTCATGATCTGCGCCGCGCGCCGTTGCGAAAGCACGTCGTAGCGTGGCACGGCTTCACGCGGCGTGAACGCAAACACCTTCAAGATATCGAACTTGGTGACCACGCCGACGAGGAGGCCGCCGTCCAGCACCGGAAAGCTGTTGAAGTCGTGCTCGGCGAAGCGCTGCTCGAGCTCCAGCAACGGCGTGTCTGGGGGAACGCTGACCACCGGCGCACTCATGTAGTCGGCAACCCGCATTTCGAGGAACCGGTACATGTTCAGGGGCTCGATTCGGAGCGCACCAGCTCAATGCCGAGCTCTTCGATCTTGCGATAGAGAGAGGACAGCGACATGCCCAAGGCTTCGGCGGCGGCTTTCTTGTCCTGGTCGACCTTCGAGAGCACGGCTTGGATGTGCGCCTTCTCGTAGGCGCGCAGCGCGTCGCGTAAGTTGTCGCCCGCCGGCATGGGCAAACCAACCTCCTGCTGCAGCGAACGGGGCAGATCGCGCATCGTAATCCATTCGCCTTCGCCCAGAATCATCGAGTGCTCGATCACGTTGTCGAGCTCGCGCACGTTGCCCTTCCATGGCAGCGACATCAGCAGCTTCAGCGTGGCGCTGTCGGCGCCTTTGAAGCTTTTCTTCAACTCGCGGTTGTGTATGTGCACGAAGTGATCAATGAGGGCAGGAATATCCTCGCGCCGCTCGCGCAACGGCGGGAGCTCGATGTTCACCACGTTGAGCCGGTAGTAGAGATCATCGCGGAACTTGCCTTCCTCCACCGACTTCCCGAGGTCGTGGTTGGTGGCGGCGATCACCCGCACCTCTACCTTGATCGGTGTGCTGGCACCGACCGGCAGGATCTCCTTCGCCTCGATGGTCCGCAGCAGCTTGACCTGCAGGTTGAACGGCATGTCGGCGATCTCGTCGAGGAAAATGGTGCCTCCGCGGGCGCGGTGGAAAAGCCCTTCTTGGTTGTTGATGGCGCCGGTAAACGAGCCGCGCAGGTGGCCGAACAGCTGACTCTCGAGCAGGTTCTCTGGAATCGCGCCGCAGTTGACCGGCAGGAAGATGCGGTCGCGGTACTCGCTGAAGTGGTGCACCGCACGGGCGACCACTTCTTTGCCGACACCGCTTTCGCCGGTGATCAGTACCGTGCTCGGGGTCGGCGCCACGCGTCGCACCAGGTTCATAACATCGCGCATCACCGCCGAGCGGCCGACGAGGTTCTCGAAGTCCCATTGGCGGTCCACCTGACTACGCAGCAGCTGGTTCTCCCAGGCAATCTGCCGGTGCTCGAGGAGATGCTCGATCTTATGCAGCACGTCGTCGAAGATGATCGGCTTGAGCAGATAATCTTGCGCCCCGCGGCGGATGGCTTCCACTGCCGTCTCGACGGTGGCGTGAGCCGTCATCAGCAGAACCAATGCCTGCGGGGCGATCTCGCGCGCGTGTCGCAGCACGGTCAGCCCGTCGGCACCCGGCATGCGAATGTCGGACAGTACGAGATCGAACTCACGCGTATCCAGAGCCGTCAGTGCCGCCGAGCCATCTGGCGCCGCGGTGACGTCATAGCCCTCCTCACGGAGAACTTCGACGAGACTCTCGCGAACGGCGGCTTCGTCCTCGGCGATCAGAATCGCCCCTTTTGTCCCACCATCGGTGTTAGCCATGGCGGGATCGTATGGAACTGCGCCGGGCGCTGCAACCATCGGTGGGGGGTCAATCCAGCAGCGGCAGCTCGGGTAACTGCTGCTTGGTCTCGGCGATGTCGAGCAGGCGAACCAGGTATTGCATGCAGTCGGTCTCGCTCAGCAGCCCGACGAGCGTGTCGCCTTGGACCACCGGCACGCAGCCGATGCGCTTGTCGAGCATCAGCTTGGCGGCTTCCCGAATCGGTGCATCCGGTCCAATGGTGACCAAGTGCGCGCTCATGATTTCCCGTACCGGGATCTTCGCCAGCCATTCGCGCTCGACACCGGCCCGGAACTGCAGGACAGAGGAAATCGCCGCGCGGAAGAGATCGCGCTGTGACAGGATGCCCACCAGGCGGCCGCGCGCGGTGACCGGCATATGACGGATCCGACCCAACCGCATGACGTCGTCGGCCAGGCCCAAGCTCTCTTCGGCGTCGAGAGTTACCACCTCGTGTTGCATGAGATCACGGACATACATGCTCGTTTGAAGTACCAAGTTGCGTGCCGCCATTGCGGAGGCTTGCCGTTCATAGATTTCAGGCGCGCGCTTCGGCCCGCGAAGAGGCTAGGGGGTAGAAATTTCCCGGACTTGAGAAGGCTGCGTATCTTCGTGGGCTCAGGTTGCCTTGCCGACGCGCCGTTCGGCAAGCGCCCGCAGCGCTTGCTTGTTAATCTTGCCGCTCCCCAGAACCGGCAGCTCATCTTCGCCGCACAAGAAGATATGGCGCGGCACCTTGTAGCTGGCCAACCGATCGCGGCAGAACTGCAGCAAGTCACCCTCGGAACATTGGTCATCGCGGCGCACCACGAATGCCGCGACGTTTTCTCCGCGTGTCGGATGCGCCACCGCGGTTACGCAGACGACCTTGACGGCGGGATGCTGCTGCAGTGCGGCCTCGACTTCTGCGGCGGCAACATTGACCCCCGCGGTCTTGATGACGTCTTTGATGCGGCCAATGAAGTGCAGCTGCCCGGCATCGTCAAGCCGTGCCAGATCCCCGGTGTGAAAGAACCCCTCGCCGTCGAAGCACTCGGTGCGCGCCACCTTGTAATACTGGGTCATCACACTGTCCCCACGCACGAGGAGCTCGCCCTCCTGACCTGGCGGGAGGGCGCCGCCAGAATCCGCAACCCGAAACTCCAGCCCGGGCATCGGCCGGCCATGCGCCGCGGTGCGCAGCGGCAACGGGTCGTCATAGCGCGACGACGCGGCCATCGGGCCGGTTTCAGTCATGCCCCACGTGCTGACGGCCTGGTGATCCGGCGGGTACAGGCGAGCTGCCCATTGGGTATTGGCGCCGACGCCCTTGTGAATGCGCAGCGCGGTATGCGCGAAATCAGGATGGGCAATGAGGGCCTCGGCCTGGTGCGGCCAAGCGAACAAGGTCGTGCACCCATGCTCGGCCATGAGCTTCAGCGTCGCTCCGGCCTCGAAAACTTCTTGCAAGATGACGGCGCCGCCGCGTGACAACGTGGCCATGGCCACCGCGACCAAGCCACCGGTGAAGAAAAATGGCAGATAGCCCCAGGTGCGATCCGCTGCCGTGAGACCCAAGCGGTCAGCCACGTTGTGTGCCGCGCGCAGCATACTGGCGTGTGTGTGCACGGCGCCCTTGGGCGCCGCCGTGGTTCCGGAGGTGAAGAAGACCGTGGCGGCATCCGAGCCGGAGACTTCGCGCTGCGCCGCCGCCAGCCAATCATCAGCGAGCCCGGCTCCATCGTCGAGCATTGCCGGAAGATCAACCGCAGCCGCAGGACGCGGCGCGCCTTGCACGACCACCTGGCGGAGTGCGGGCAACTCCGGCGCCATCAGGGGGTGCTCCGTTCGATCGAGGGCCGGACACAGCTCCCGCAGCACGTCGCTGTACGTGTGGCTCAGGAAGCGCGCCACCATGAGCAGCACCGTCACATCGGCGTAGCGCAGGGCGTAGGCCAGCTCGGGGCCGCGTAGGAGGGTATTGAGCGGAACCAGCACGGCGCCGAGCTTGAAGGCGCCGAAGGCGGACGCCAGCCAGGTGGGACGGTTGGGCATCAACAACCCGACCCGTGTGCCTTTGGAAACCCCAAGCCAAGCCAGACCTTTGGCCACCCGGTTGGCTTCGCACGCCAGCTCGCGGTAGGTGAGCTGGCAATCAGCGGCAATCAGCGCCGGCCGATCTCCATACGCATCCGCGAGCCCATCCAAGAAAGCGCCGATCGTACTCATACAGCGGTCCAGCGACAGTTGACAGCCGAGACGCGAAAAAGCAAGAAGTAGTCAGCTCAGATTTCTCGAAGACGGCGGCCACACGCCAATTCGGAGGAATGCCATGTACGAGTTCAGCAAGAGTCAGGAGTTGTTTCTACGCTCCGCCAGCGTCATTCCCGGCGGAATTTACGGTCATCAAACGCCGCTGGTATTGGTGCCCGGAGCGTATCCGTACTTCTTCGAACGCGGGGAAGGGTGCCACGTGTGGGACGTCGATGGCAACGAGTACATCGACTACATGTGCTCGTACGGCCCCATCGTCTTGGGCCATCGGCATCCCAAAGTAGAGGAGGCGGTGCTGGCGCAGATGCGCAAGGGCAACTGCTTCAATGGCCCGACGGCGCTGTGGGCCGAGTTGGCCGAGCATCTGGTCGGCATTACGCCATTTGCCGACTGGACGGTATTCGCCAAGAACGGCTCCGATGTCTGTACCTGGGCGATCGAAGTTGCGCGCGAGCACACCGGGCGGCCGAAGATCGTGATGGCCGAAGGGGCGTATCATGGGACGCACGCGTGGTGCACCCCGATGGATGCGGGCACGACCGCCGCGGATCGTGCCGAATTGCTCACGTTTAAATACAACGACCTCGCCTCGTTGCGCCGCGTGGTCGCCGAGCACGAGAAGGAGATTGCCGGGATCATCGTCACGCCCTTCCGGCACGAAGCATTCCACGATTCGGAGCTGCCAGTCGAAGGCTTCCACAAAGGCGTGCGTCAGCTGTGCGACGACAAGGGTTTCGTCCTCGTGCTCGACGACGTGCGCTGCGGTTTCCGGCTGAACCTGGGCGGCTCCGGCGAGTACTTTGGTGCGCAGCCCGATCTCGCCACCTACTGCAAAGCCATCGCTAACGGGTATGCGCTCTCGGCGTGCGTCGGACGTGAAGCGCTCCGCGGGGCAGCCGAGCGCGTCTTCTTTACCGGATCCTATTTCACCAGCGGCGTGCCGATGGCCGCGGCAGTGGCGTGTCTCAAGGAGCTGCAGGCGAGCGGCGGCATCGAGCACATGCGCACCGTCGGCACCATGTTGTGCCGTGGCCTGGAAGAGCAGGCACGCAGCCACGGGTTGGCGATCACCGTGTCGGGGCCGCCGGCGATCCCGTTCATGAGCTTCAAAAGCGATCGTGGCTTCGAGCGCAACAAGGCGTTCGGTGCCGCCTGCGCGGCGCGCGGCGTCTACGTGCATCCGCATCACAACTGGTTCCTCTCGACGGCGCACAGCGAGACCGACATTCGCCGCACGCTCGACGTCACCGACGTGGCGTTCAAAGAAGTGAAACAGCAGTTTGCGTAGATCGTTGGTGCGGCTCACTCCCGATATTCTGCTGAAGGGAACTGCGCACCTCGGCGCGGCGGACACGCGCCTGCGCGGGCTCATCGACCGCATCGGACCGTGCACGCTGGCGCCGCGCGACTCGATCTACCGTTCGCTCTTCCGGTCGATTTTATTTCAGCAGCTGGCCGGTCCCGCGGCCACCGCCATTCACCGGCGCGTCTGCGCCTTGTTCGGCGGCGGGATTCCACCCCCGGCGGCGTTCCTGTCGGTCGGCGACGACGAGCTGCGGGCGGCGGGCCTGTCGCGCCAGAAGCTGGCCTACCTGCGTGATCTCGCCGCGCACTTCGCCGACGGGCGTTTGCGCGCGCAGCAACTGGCCCGCTTGCCGGAGAACGAGTTGATCGCCGCGGTGACCTCCGTCCATGGTGTGGGCGAATGGACCGCACACATGATGCTGATCTTCTGCCTCGGTCGCCCCGACATCCTGCCGGTGGGCGACTACGGCGTTCGCAAGGGCATGCAGCAGCTCTATCGCCTGCGTGAGTTGCCGAAGCCGGAGAAGATGGAACGCGTCGCCGCGCCGTGGCGGCCGTACCGTTCCATCGCGTCGTGGTATCTGTGGCGCAGCCTCGATGTCCGGACACCCACGGAGTGAGCGACGCCGGGCCGATTCTCCTTGAGGCGAGAGGTGCGTTGTCCTGATCACGGCGCCACTCGGCGCCGCTCGGTTGAACGTCACCCGGCGATCCACTATGTCGACTCACCATGCGGCTCGTGACTTTCGTGATGGATGCCGACGGCGACGCGCGCATTGGCGCGGAGACGACGGCGGGCATCGTCGATTTCGGGGAAGCGGCGCCGGCGTTGCCGCGAACATTGCTGGGCTTGCTCGCTGCCGGCGCGCCGGCGCTCAAGACCGCGCGGGCGGTCGTGGCCCGTGCCCTCGATGATCGTGTCGGGTTGCTGCCGGCCGATCGGGTCCGTCTCCTGGCACCGCTGCCCCGGCCTGGGAAAATTTTTGGTATCGGTTTCAACTATCGCGAGCACGCCGTCGAGACCGGCAACCCGATCCCGACCGTACCGTTCGTGTTTCTGAAAGCTACGACCGCAGTGATTGGACCCGGTGCGGCCATCGAGCTGCCGGCAGTCAGTGCGATGATCGACTACGAAGGCGAGCTTGCCGTGATTGTCGGGCGGCGGGCCAAGCGCGTGGCGCGTGCCGATGCACTGGCACATCTGGCAGGCTACACGATCATGAACGACGTCTCGGCGCGCGACTACCAGAAGAACAGCGGCCACTCGCTCGCCAAGTCGTTCGACACCTTTGCGCCCATGGGCCCGGTGCTCGTGACCGCCGATGAAGTACCGGATCCCCAGCGCCTGATGCTGTGCACGCGGGTCAGCGGCGAGATCATGCAGCAATCGAGCACCGGCGGCATGATCTTCGACATCCCGGCGTTGATTGAGTACATCTCCGCAGCGGCCACCCTCGAGCCCGGGGACGTCATCACCACCGGTACTCCCGCCGGCGTTGGCATGCGGCGTACCCCACCACGCTTTCTGCGCCCCGGTGATACCGTGGCTGTCGAGATCAGCGGGATCGGCACCCTGCAGAACCCGGTCGTCAGCGCCGCCGGGGAGTGACCGAGCAGTAACACTCGACCGACAACTTCGTACGACTCTTCCTTTGTTTCGCCCCCCTCGCCCGTTCCCAAGACGGCGCGCGGCTTGGCCTGAAACGTGTATCTCCGGGCCGAAAAAGAGCGGGGTCGTCAATGAACATCGGGAAGCTGGTGCTGATGGCAGTGCTTGCTGCGGGAGTGGCCATGGCGCCTCGGATCGCGGCAGCAAACGCTGGGGGCTGTTACGAAAATAGTGGCGGTTGCTGCAGCAGGGAGCGTCACGATGCGCACCTCGGGTTCGACGACGGCGACCACAGCGAGTGCCCGGACGATGCGAAGCTCGCCGCCGGCACCGAATGCGATGACGACGGTAACCCGTGCACGGACGACGTCTGCGATGGCGATGGCGGCTGCATGCACCCGGCGAACACGGCACCGTGCAGCGGCGACGGCAACCCGTGCACCAACGATCAGTGCAGCAACGGGACGTGCATGCATACAGCCGGAAACGCGGGGACGGTGTGCCGTGCCGCCGCCGGGATGTGTGATCTCGCCGAAACCTGTACTGGCACGAGCAAGTCTTGTCCGGCCGATGTGAAGAGCACTGCGGTGTGCCGGCCGTCGGCAGGGGCCTGTGATCCGGCGGAGAGCTGCGACGGGAGCCACAACAGTTGCCCCACTGACGTACTGGCAACGACGAACACCGTCTGCCGCGCCTCGGCGGGCGCGTGCGACCCGGCGGAGCATTGCACCGGCACCGCCGCCGATTGCCCCGTGGATGCCAAGAGCTCAGCCGTCTGCCGGCCCGCTGCCGGCACCTGCGACGTGGCGGAAAGTTGCGACGGCGTCAGCAACGATTGCCCCACGGACGCTTTCGTCTCTGCCAGCACAACCTGCCGCGCGTCCGCCGGGATATGTGACCCGGCGGAGCATTGTACCGGCAGCAGCGCGACGTGCCCACCCGATGCGAAGAGCACCGCGCTTTGCCGACCCGCCACCAATGGCTGCGATGTCGCCGAATTCTGTGACGGGACCACGAACAGTTGCCCGGCGGATAAGTTTCAACCCACCACCACCACTTGCGACTTCGGGGGCACCGCCTGCCAGCAAGGCACTTGCAACGGTGCCGGGAGCTGCGCCTTCGGTTTCAATCGGCCCGCCGGAACCGATTGCACCGACGGTCTCTACTGTAACGGTGCTGATACGTGTAACGCCGCCGGCGCCTGCATCCACAGCGGCGATCCCTGCCCGGGAACCCCATGCAACACGTGCCAGGAGAGCAGCCACAGCTGTTTCGATCCTGCGGGGATGACGTGCGACGACGGCGACGCTTGCACGCTCCAGGATCAGTGCGACGGGGCGGGGCAATGCAAGGGCGATGCGTTCATCAATCGATTCAGCCTCATTGCCGCCAACAATCTCTTGCGGCTCGACATCGGCACGCAGGTCGGGATGACCGAGTCCGCGATCAAAGGCGGAGTGTGCGCGCGCGAGATCGTGGCGCGGCAATTCGTCGAAGTGTCCGGCGATGCCGTGGCCTTGCGCGCGACGCCTGCCGAAGGCGATCTGCCTGCGGCGTTGCGGTTCTGGAAAGCCGACAAAGTGGGCGGCCGCTGCGTGACCGGCGGCGGATGGGTGAAGTGGACCGACGACGTGAGCGTCGCCGACGGGACCTGCGACATGACCGGCGGTGCGACCGAGCTGGCCGAATGCCAGGTGGCGCAGTGTTCCACCAACAGCCGATACGGCGTGCTTGCGTCGTTGACGCCTGATCTGGTGCTCCCGAACGCCATCAAGCTGAGGCGCTCGAAGAACACGCGGATCCCGAGCGTCGGTACGCTCGGCGCCGGCCGGGTCGTTGTCGAGGTGCCTGCCATCACTATCGGCGGGTACTCCAAGCTGACACTCGCCGGCGATGCGAGCACTACCCAGGTGATCGTCCACGTTCTGGGCCGCTTGTGGGTTGGGAGGCCGGGAACCATCGCCCTCGAGGGCCTGACGCCAGAGCAGGTCTTGTTCCTGGTGGATGGAACAGTCTTCTTGCATAGCTTTGGGAGCATCGCGGGGACCATCTACTCTCCGGAAAGTGTCCGGCTCGGCCTGTGGAGCACGCTCGATGGGGCCGTGATCAGTGAGAAGGTCCTGCGGGTCGGGAAGTTCGTTCAGGTCCAACATCACCCGTTCGTCGGGTGGTAGATGCCTGCCCGGCAAGGCCGGTGTTCGTTGCAAGGCCGGCCGGCAACGCGCGGGGCGGGACACCGGCGGGCGGTTGGTGTCCCGCGCGTGATTCGTGACGGTCGATAGATCCGCCGCCCGTCAGGTCTCGTCGCTCCCAGGGGCTGACTGCAAATGGGATGTCGGCGCGCCCTCGTCTGCACCGGCGCGTCGGGTCCAGGCTCGAATCTTGGCGCGTACCGTGCGGCGGTCGAGGCGCAACCGGCGTGCCGTCTCCTGGTAGCTGCCGGTTTGTTCGTACACCGCGACGCAGTAGCGCTGCACCACTTCGTCCGCGGTAAGCGTCGCGTCGCCGCTGCGGGCGGCGCGCGCCTCGCCGGCAGCGGGCGGAATGCGCGGCGGCCGATACTCGCCGCGGAGCAAGACATTGAGCACGCAATGCTCCAGCTCACGCATGTTCCCCGGCCATGGATAGTCGGTGCCCAGATGTGTGCAGACCCAATGTTCCGCCTCGGCCGCCAAGCTGTCCGCTGCGGTGACACTGATGACACGGCGGGCAACGATGCGCAGGAGCTCGTGCAGGTCGCCCGGCTTGTCGGCGAGCTGCTCGCGCAGCGTCGGCGTGGCAATCCGGTCGGGACAGATGCGGTAGTAGAAATCCTTGCGAAAGCGTTGCGCCGCGATCTCGTCTTCCAATGTGCGATTGGTGGCGGCGATCACCTTGCCGACGACGCGCCGCGGCGTCGTTTCGCCGATGCGTTGGAACTCGCGCGTCTGCAGAACCCGCAGCAACTTCACCTGAATGCTCGTGTCCAGCTCGCCGATCTCGTCGAGGAACAGCGCGCCGTGCGGACCGCAGGCTTCGAGCCATCCGCTCCGGTCCTGTGTTGCCCCGGTAAACGCGCCGTGGCGGTGACCGAAGAGCTCCGACTCGATCAGCGTCGGAGTCAAGGCTGACAGATTGACGGCAAAGAAGTGTGCCGCGGGATCGGCGGCGAACGTGTGGGTGCGGGGGCTGAACGGCAGAAAGCCCGACAGGGCGATGGCCCGTGCCACCAGCTCTTTCCCGGTTCCCGATTCGCCGGTAATCAGCGTTGGAATCTCGGCCATGCGCGGATAGAGCTCTTCGCGGTAACGCTGGCCATTGTGGGTAAAGATCGATTGCCAGACGGTGGCGCGTAAGCGCGCCGCCGGCTGCGAGCCGCCGAAGATCTGCCGGAAGATGTGGTGGAAGGCCCGTCGAGCTTGAAATCCGAGCGCAAACAGGTGCGCCGCATCGATGCGCTCGGAACCCTCGCGCAACGCCGGCGCCGGCGCATAGAAATGCTCCACGTCCTGCGCAAAGTGCCGATACCAGTCCACGCGCTTGCCAGGGCCAACGGCCGGCGTTCTTTCTCTGCTGCGCTCCTGTTGGTCGCCAGGATATGCCAAGTCGGATGGGCCGCGCGCCGCCTCCGCTGGTTCGATCAAGTTATACCAATCGTCTTGATAGCGCAGGACGAGCAGATACAGCACCACGCGGTGGTACTCGGCCAACTCCCCGGGCCGTGCCGTTTCGCCACCGACCAGGCGCTGTCGCAGCTCGGTGCCGAGGCGTTCGACGACGTGCCGTAGCGCGGTGGCGTTAGGGTTCAGCGCGACCGTCTCGCCGCCGGCGTGCCAGACCGTCGCCAGCGGCACGAAGGCGCTGCCCAGCACCCGGCGTTCGATCTCGATCCGCTCGGGAAGAAACGGATTGCAGTCGACCAGCGCGGCAACCGCCCGCACCAGCTCACGCTGCCCGCTAGGAATGAGGCCCATTGGCGCGCGATCATGGCACAAACCGGCTCCCGCTGGCCACTCGTGCGCTCCCGAGTACGGGCCAACTCACTCCAGAGGAATCGTCAGGTCGTTATCCACCCCGCCCGGGTCGTTGAACGAATTGACATACGCGGCCAGTGCCGGATCGCCGAGTTGCTCGGCGGTGTAGTGAAATTCCTCGTCGCCGTTTGAGATCGCCGGCCACCAGTCGTTGAGCCGGCGCGCCGCTGCCTCGGCGCGGTCGCGCGCGTAGTGAAACGGTTGCCCCATCAGCACGTCGGTTACGATAGGGACGAAGACACGCTTCGTATGCTCGTACGAGCTAGCCTGGAGGTTGGGCTGCGTGCGCGTCGCCTGCAACCTGCGGCTGCGGATTTCTGCGCAGCCGGCACCGACGGTCATGATGCGATAGGCATGCGGGTAGCTGGCTAGCGACGCGGTCACGATGTTGTACAAACCGGCTTCCTGCTTCACATCCTGCATGTGCAAGTGACCGGTCAGGGTGATGCGCACGCCGTGTTGGCGCAGAATCGCCTTCAGCTCCGCCGCATTCTCCACGTGAAACCAGGAGAACATCGGGTTCGCCGATTCCGCGGGCACATGATCGATAATGCTGTGGTGCAGCATGACGACCGTGTGGCGTTGTGGATCGCGCTGGCGTGCGAGATCCTCGTCGAGCCAGGCCAAAGTCTCGGGCGGGATATAGCCACGGTCTTCGTCGGGTTTCGACGAGCAGATCGCCACCAGGTGGAGGTCCGGCGCCGGGTCGCAGCTATAGTAGGTGTGTTTCGTGTTCTTGAACCCGAAGTCCCCGTACCAACGCGGGATCTCGTCGGCGCGCACCGGGACGACGGTGGGATCGAGAAACTCCGGCGGGCGCAGCGTCGCGGGTCGCGGTTGATCGTGGTTCCCCGAAATGCAGTACACCGGCGCGCGGAAGCGCGTGAGCAGCTCGCGGGCACGCTGGTGATTGTAGGGTTCGGAGTCCTTCGTGAGGTCACCGGCCACCAGGACGAAGTCGATGTCGGACCGCGCGTTGATCTCCGCGGTGGCCACTTCGAGCAACTCGACGCTCTCGGCATACATCGTGGGCTCGGTGGTGATCGGCGGCGGTGTCCATCCGGTGTCGGGATTGGGCACGGTGATGTGCGGATCCGCGATCAGTGCAAAGGTGGACACACGCGCATCCTTACGGAACCCGCGACACGGGGTCAAACCGAATGTGTGATCGCGGGCTTTGAAAACACGAACGCCCCGCCAGCAATGGCTAGCGGGGCGCTCGTGCAGTCAACGACGCTGCAGATCAGACTTTGCTGACGTTGCTCGCTTGTGGCCCCTTACGGCCGGGGGTGACATCAAACTCCACCCGCTGGCCTTCTTCCAGGCTCTTGAAGCCGTCACCGGCGATCGAAGAGTAATGGACGAAAACATCTTCGCCGTTCTCTTGCCGGATGAAGCCGTAGCCTTTTTCAGGGTTGAACCACTTCACGGTCCCTGTTGCCATGCGCAATCCCTCCTTTACAACAAACTCGTTCTACCGGGGGTGCTGCATGTTCAGGGAGGCTTGAAGCGGTGGATCGTTGCCTAGCGGAACGGCGGACCTCTCGGTGTAACTGGGGGCGATTGTATACAGAAGGGGCGCGCGCTCTGCAAGCGAAATGCGGGACCTGCGGCCGGCGCCCTTTCTATGGTCCGCTCCCCCCTTCGGGGAGCCTCAGGACAGGATTGGTCGCCGGGCGCTGCCAAGTCCGACTGGGCCTGCCAGATGCCTGCTAGCGGGTGTCTAATGCTCTCAGCTCACGCATTGCGGCGGCACCGTATAGCGACCCAACGGGGAGCGGTCGCACTGAGCCGGCGCCGGCCGCAGGCCCTTGCGTTGACTCCGCGGAGCCACGACAGCTATTATCACCGATGTTGTGTGGCGTTGTGGATGTTGAGGAACGCACCTTGTCGTATCACTGCCTATTTCCCGGTTCCACCGTTGCGGTGTCGAAGCTGACGAGGCGTTCGTATGCCCGGTGCTAACGGCGACGGCGTGTTGCGGGTCATTCCTCTGGGGGGACTCGGGGAGATCGGGCTGAATTGCCTGGTGCTCGAATACGGGGACGCCGCCATCGCCATCGACTGCGGCTTGATGTTTCCCGAGCTGCACATGCTCGGCATCGATCTGGTCATTCCGGACCTGTCGTATCTGCAGCAACTCGGCGACCGCTTTCTCGGATTCGTGATCACGCACGGCCACGAGGATCACATCGGGGCGCTGCCCTATGTGCTGCGCGACCTGCGCGTGCCGGTGTACGCCCCGCCGATGGCGGCGGCGCTGCTTACGGAAAAGTTCCGCGAACATGGCCTTGACGTACAGCTCGAGGTGTTGCGCCCGCGTCGGCCGTGGCGGATGGGTCCGTTCGGCATCGAAGCCATTCACATGACGCATTCCATCGTCGACGCCGTGGCGTTGGCGGTCACCACCCCGCTCGGCACCGTCATCCACAGCGGCGACTTCAAGCTCGATCAGACACCGATCGACGACGCGGCCTCCGACCTGCAGTGCTTGGCTGAGTACGCCGCGCGTGGCGTGTTGCTGTTGTTGTCGGATTCCACCAATGCGGAACGCGAGGGGTACACGCCGTCGGAACGCTCCGTGCGCGGCGGCCTGGATCGGATTTTCAGCGAAGCGCCGGGGAAGGTGTTCTTCTCAACATTCTCCTCGCACGTGCATCGGCTGTCGCAAGTGATCGAGCTCTCGCAGCGCTACGGACGGAAAATCGTCACCGTCGGCCGCAGCCTGAACAACAGCATCAAGCTGGCCACGCAGCTGGGCTATCTCGAATACCCGCCGTCGTTGTTTGCCGAGACGGGCAACCTGAAGGAACTGGCGCCAAACGAAGTGACGCTGCTGATCACGGGCAGCCAGGGCGAACCGCTCTCGGCGCTCATCCGGATCGCCGAGGGCGATCACCGCCAGGTGTCGATGAATGCCGACGATGCCGTGATCCTGTCATCGCGCATTATCCCCGGTAACGAGAAGTCGATCAGCAACATGATCAACCACATCTACCGGCGCGGTGCGACCGTGCATCACTCACACAACGCCTCGGTGCACGTGTCTGGTCACGCCAGCCGGGAGGAGCTCAAGCTGCTGCTGCGTCTGGTGCACCCGCGCTATTTCGTGCCGGTCCACGGCGAGTACCGTCACCTCGTGAGTCACCGCGCCGTGGCGCAGTCCGTCGGCATGGCGGCGGAGGCCACCTTCCTGATCGAGGACGGCAACGTCTTGCAATTCGATGCGCAGGCAGCGCGCGTCACCGAGCCGGTGCAAGCCGGACGCGTCTTTGTCGACGGCAAAGGGATCGGCGACGTCGAGGATATCGTGCTGCGCGACCGGCGGCACCTGTCTTCGGACGGGTTGGTGTTGGCGATCCTGTCCATCGATCAGCACAGCGGCGAGATCATTTCCGGGCCGGACCTCGTCACCCGGGGGTTCATTCCGGAAGAAGGCGGGCAGGCATACTTGGAGCGCGCCAAAGCGGTGGTGAGCGAAGCGCTGCAGCAGATTACTGCCGAGTCACGCACCGACTCGATGGAAGTCAAGGAAGAGGTCCGCAAGGCGTTGAAACGGTTCTTTGCCAAGACGCTCGAGCGGCGGCCGGTCATCGTACCGTTCGTCATGGAGATGTAGCGTGGCGCGAAAGGAAATAGCCGCCAAGGTCCTTCAGGAGACGAAGGCGGTTGAAGAAGGCGAGGCGTCGCAGCTGCTCAACGAGGTCGCCGGCGTCGTGACGGTCGCGGTGGCGTTGTTTACCCTTGCCAGCTTCCTGTCGTTCCATCTCGGCGACGGGCGGCTCGGTGGTCCGGTCGGCTATGGGCTATCGAGCGGCCTGATGCAGGCGTTCGGACTGGCGGTCTATCTGTTTCCGTTGCTGCTGGCGGCTCTCGGGGCGCGGTTGTTTCGCTCCGGGCTCGATGAGCTCCCGGTGACGCGCGTGCTTGCCATGCTCACGCTGTTGCTGAGCTGCTCGGTCCTGCTTGCTCTCCTGCTGCACGATAGCCCGATCGTACGCGCCGGCGGGTGGTGTGGCGGGTTCGCCGCCACCCTGCTCCGCGACGCCTGTGGCGCGCTCGGAGCGTTTGTGATCACCGGCGTGCTCTTCGTGCTGGCGACGATGTTTGCGACCGGGATGTCGTTGCGCACCGGTGCCACCAAGGTTGCCGGCAACGCCCGCGGCGCGCGCGCGCGCTGGCGAGCGCGCCGCGAGCGCGCCGCCGAGCTCCCGCCCGAGCTCATGAACCGCAAACGCGCGGCCAGCCGGGAAGGGACGGGACCACTCATCGTCTTGAGTGAGGTTGCCGCGGCGCTCCCGGAGAAGAAGGCCAAGAGCGTTGCCACGCAAGATCCCTTGCCGTTCCTCTCCCAAGGGGAGTATACGCCGCCGCCGCTCAGCCTGCTCGATCCGCCGCTCCACGCCGTGGTGCGGGTCGACGAAGAGGCGCTCCGCCGCAGTTCGGAGATCCTCGAAGCCAAGCTCGCCAACTTCGGGATTGAAGGCAAGGTGGTTGCGGTGCGGCCGGGACCGGTGATCACCACGTTCGAGATCGAACCGGCCCCGGGTATCAAGGTGAACCGCATCGTGACCCTGCAGGATGATCTCGCCATGGCGCTGCGCGCGCTCAGCGTGCGCATCCTTGCCCCCGTGCCGGGGAAGGCCGTCGTTGGCATCGAAGTCGCCAACAGCAAGCGCGAGCAAGTGTACTTGAAAGAGATCGTCGAAAACGACTCGTACGCGCAGTCGGCGTCGTCGCTCACCCTGGCGCTCGGTAAGGACAGCGCCGGCAATCCCGTGGCCGCCGATTTAGCGCGCATGCCGCACTTGCTGCTCGCCGGCGCCACCGGCACGGGCAAGTCGGTGTCGCTCAACGCCATGATCATGAGCATTCTCTGCAAGTCGGCGCCGCGCGATGTGCGTTTCGTCATGATCGACCTGAAGATGCTCGAGCTGTCGCTGTACGACGATCTGCCGCATCTCCTGGTGCCGGTGGTGACCGACGCCAAGAAGGCGGTGGTGGTGCTCAAGAACCTGGTCGAGCAGATGGACCAGCGGTACCGCGTGCTCAAGGAGAAAGGTGTCCGCAGCGTCGACGCATACAACCGGTTGGTGGAGCTCGAAGGCGGCGGCAGTGAGGCTGGCGTCATCGAGTTGAAGGACGTCGTCGAGGAGGGGCCCGTCGCGGTGCCGCTTTCCACGGCCGTGCACCACGAGCACTTGCCGAAGGTGGTGATCATCATCGACGAGTTGGCGGATCTCATGATGACCGCCGGCCGCAACGTCGAGGAACCGATCACCCGCCTGGCACAGAAGGCCCGCGCCGCCGGTATCCACTTGATCCTGGCGACGCAGCGCCCATCGGTCGACGTCATTACCGGCCTGATCAAGGCGAATTTCCCGGCGCGAATTTCGTTCCAGGTGACGGCACGCGTCGACTCGCGGACCATCCTCGATTGTATCGGCGCCGAACGCCTCCTGGGCGGCGGCGACATGCTCTACTTGCCGGCCGGCACGGCGCGCGTGCAGCGCTTGCACGGGGCATTTGTGTCCGAGGCGGAGATTCGCAAGGTTACAACCTGGGCGAAGCAGCAGGCCAAACCGCAATATGTGATGGAGCTGCTCGAGGGCGGCGACGACGAAACCGACGGCAGTCCCGACGAAGAGTACGACGACGAGATGTACGATCAGGCCGTGCGCCTGGTCACCGAAAGCCGGCAAGCCTCAATTTCCTGGGTGCAGCGCAAGCTGCGCGTCGGGTACAACCGCGCCGCACGCATGATCGAGCGCATGGAACGCGAAGGGGTCGTCAGCACCAGCGAGAACGGCCGCCCGCGCGAGGTGCTCGCGCAGCGCATCGATGACTGATGACGGAGGGCGTGTGGACTTGAGGGCGTGTGGGCTTGGGGGGGGATGGACATCGCGGCTGGTCTGGCTCTGCGGAGTCGTGGTGTCATTGGCACTCACCTGCGCCGCGGCGCGGGCATCCCTCGATGCCGCTGCGGTCGCGCGCAAGGTGCAGGCACGCTACGACGAGACGCACGACTTTACTGCCGACGTCACCCAGGAGATGACCGTTGCCAGCTTGGGCAAAGCGGTGACCTCACACGGGACGATCGTGTTCAAGAAGCCGGGGAAGTTGCGTTTGGAGCTGACGGACGACGAGCCGCAAACGGTGGTCGCCGACGGGACGACCCTGTGGCTCTATCAACCGAAAGAGCAGCAGGTCATGAAAGCGCCGTTCGAAGCGGCGTTCCGTTCGACGACCCCCATCTCATTTCTCACCGGCGTCGGGCGCATCAATGACGACTTCGAGGTCCAGCTCCCGGACGGCGCGGCTGCAGCTGACACGGCGCTCGCGGAGATCGTGTTGATCCTGACGCCGCGACGTGCGACCAGCGACGTCGGCCAGTTGCGACTGACGGTCGCCTCCGACACCTTCGATATCCGCGGCGCCGAGGTGCACGACCCGCTCGGAAACATCAGCCGCCTGCGCTTTGACCACCTCCACCGAAACAGCGGCGTCGCCGACGACCAGTTCGTCTTTCACGTGCCGCCAGGCGTCGATGTCATCAGCGCGCCCATCGGCCAATGAGAGGACACGGCCATGCCATCATTCGATGTGGTCTCCCAGGTTGATCCGCAAGAGATCGATAACGCGCTGAACCAGACCCGCAAAGAAGTTGTCCAGCGCTACGACTTCAAGGGCAGCAAGACCGCCATCCGCCAGGAAGGTGACGACATCCATATCGTCTCCGACGACGACCATAAGGTGAAAGCCGTCGTCGACGTGTTGCAGTCGAAGCTGGTCCGGCGTGGCGTGTCCCTGAAGTCGCTGGTCTACGGTACGATCGAGCCGGCCGCCGGCGGCTTGGCGAAGCAAACCATCACCGTGCAGCAGGGCATCGACACCGACAAGGCGAAGGCCATCGTCAAGTTGATCAAGGACCACAAACTCAAGGTGCAGGCCCAGATCCAAGCCGACCAGGTGCGCGTCACCGGCAAGAAACGCGATGACCTGCAAACCGCGATTCAATTACTCAAGCAGCAAGACCTCGACCTGCCTCTACAATTCATTAATTTCCGCGACTAGCAGCCTGTCGGACTTGGCAGCGCAGCGACCAACCCTGTCCTGAGGCTCCCCGAAGGGGGGAGCGGGCCATAGAAGTGACGCCGGCGCAGGCCTTAGGCGACTTCCGAATGCGGGAGGGTGGTTGCTGGCTGTTGGTTGGCGAAAACGTTCCAGCGGTTGCGATACACGTTGTAACGGCCACGATACGGCTTGCCGGCGCCGTGCAGACTGAAGGTCGGCCCAGTAACTGCCAGGGCCGGAATCACGAAGATCTCATCGGCCGCGCGGCGGTTCTTCGCCACGCAGACGAAGACGTCGCAATACTTTTCGTCCCAGCGGCCATGCCGGTGGAAGTTGAAGTTCCAACTCTTGTAATCATAGGCGTAACGCCGTCCATTGACGGTAACGGTGTGCGCATAGCGTCCCGGAAAGGCGACGCGCAACGCGACGCGAATATGCTCGTTGACGAGCATGTCGTATTTTCCGTTGCGCGAAACCTCTTCCACAACGAACCCCAGTCGGCGCAAACGCGCAGCAATGGCAGCACGCGCCATTTGATGTTTGAATTGACGATTCATTTTCTAGCAGGCTCTGAAAGTGACCGTGGACGCCGCCCCGATCGGTCACATCCCGCCACCAAGATTTTCTACACCCCACAACAGGGATCAGAGGCTGTGCAAGGAATATAGCTGCCGCGGTGCGCGTATTGCAATTAAAACTTTCGACGTCGGAGCCTTGGGCGCCTATCCCTGGGCCCCAGGCAACTCCTGTGCGACGAACACGGTCCCATCCGCTTCGAACGGACCCTGCCACGCTTGGCGATGACAGGGCGGCACAGTGCCGTCGGCAAGATATTCATGGTTCGCCGTGACGAGCGCACGATACCGTGGCCGCTGCGGGCCATCGACGGGTTCGGTTTCGGTGCCACTGTCGCTGACCCACCCGCCGTCGACGGACCAATGACGCGTCGGCGCGTCGTATACCCATGACCGGGTATCGTAGGTGACTTGTCGTTCCATCCCGTCGGCCGTTCGCATCGTGCGCTCCTGTCGGATCCGCACTTCTTGGACGCGATACGACCAACATGCCAACGCCGCCGGCTCCGGCGGCTCGGCGGCATCTTCGCCAGGCGCAAGCGCCGCAATGTTCCAGGCAAACTCGGACTTGACGTGTGCGGCCTCGGTGGGGCTCAGCGGCAGCGCATCGAGTTGGGCACGCACCGCGTTGGCCCGTGACGGGTCGGTGGCGAGCGCATCACGCAAGGCTTGCACCGCGGTCCGCGTGTCCCCCGTCTTGGCAGCGAGCTGCGCCAGGCGCAGGTAGCGCGCGCCTTCCGCGGCTCGACTGCGATCCTCCACCGGTGCTTGCAGGAAGGCGTTACTGATCAGCCACTGCTGATCCGCCGTGGCGGCTTTCCATTCAGCGTTGGCCGTGTGTTCGTGGAGTGCGGCCTGATGGCGCTGCCAGGCGGTCGGGGCGCAGGCGGAAATTCCGACGACCAGCAGCGAAAGCCAGCATATTGAGCGAGCGCATGTCACCTGCGCAGTATGCGGCGGAACGGCAAGCTCGGCAAGGGGAACTTTATCTGCATGCATCGGGGAGCGCGCCCGCCCCCAGCCTGGTTTGACAGTGCGGGAATGCGCGGTGTAGGCACCAGAACAAACCTGGGAGGTGTGTCATGGTGCGTTGGACGACAAGTCTGGCAACCGCGGCTGTCGTGCTGTTTGTCGTCGGGCCGTTGCTGGCTCACTTCGGGGCTCTGCCGGCGCTCGGCGGGTTCATGATCTTCGATCTCGGCGGGCTCTGCGGTTTGATCGCTGTGGTCATGGGGATCATCGGCGCCGTGCGCGGCGCCGGTGCCGGTCGCGGGCTGCTGCTTGGTGGTGCGATCACCGTCGCGTTTCTGGCGATTGCGGTGCCGTCCAGGAAATTCCCGCCGATCAACGACATTACGACCGACACCGCCAACCCGCCACAGTTCGTCAGTGCCGCGGCGCTGCCCGCCAACCAAGGCCGCGACATGAAATACCCGGGCGTCACGTTCGCCGAGCAGCAACGCGCCGGCTACCCGAACCTCGGGCCGCTGCGCCTGGCGATACCAGTGGATGAGGCTTTCAAGCGGGTCGAAGTCGCGGCGCACGGCATGCCCAATACCGAGATCACCCGGGTCGACGTCGCTGCGCATGCGCTTGAAGGCACGTCGACCACGTCGCTGTTCCGCTTCCACGACGATTTCGTGATCGCCGTGCGGCCCGACGGCGCCGGCAGCATCGTGCAGATGCGCTCGAAGTCACGCGATGGCAGAGGCGACATCGGTGCCAACGCGGCACGTATACAGGCGCTGTTTGCCAGGCTGAGTTGAGTCCGGCCGCGGCTGCCCTGGCAGGCCGCAGGTGCCTTGCTTTGGTTGCCGTGGCTCCGAAAGGCCAGTGGCTGGAGAGGCGTGCTGCCCTCAATGTGTAGAGCGGCGCCTTTGCTCTTCATGAGACTCTATGAGGGCACGCGCCTCACGGCTTCCGGCCCAACCACGCCAGCGGGTTTGCCGGGCCGCTGCCCTGGCCGATGGGAAGGCCCTCGCCGATGGCCACGGTGATGAACTGCTTGGCGCGCTCGACCGCAGCGAACAGCGACAGACCCATAGCCAGGCTGGCGGTGATCGCGGCGGACAGCTGGCAGCCGGTGCCATGCGTGTGCGGTGTCTGTAGGCGCGGGGTACGCAACTCGCGGACAGCGACGCCGTCGTCGAAGATGTCGACCGCATCGCTGCCGTCCAGATGTCCGCCCTTTACGAGCACAGCCCGGGCACCGCGGTCGACGAGCGCGCGCGCCGCCGTGCGCATGTCATCGATGGAGCGAATGGTGACACCGGTGAGCGCCGTGGCCTCGTGGGTGTTTGGGGTCACCAGCGCCGCCAGCGGCACCAGCTCACGCAGCACCATGGCGTGGGCGTCGTCGTCACACAGTGCCGCGCCGCTACTGGCAATCATGACCGGATCGACCACCAGCGGAGCTAGGTGGTGGTCACGCACCGCCGCAGCGACCGCACGGACAATCTCGGCGGTTGGCAGCATTCCGGTCTTGGTGGCGTCGATGCCAATGTCCGCGGCCACCGTGGCGATCTGCAGGCGGACGAACTCCGCGGGTGCCGTATGGATGCCGCTCACGCCGCGGGTGTTCTGCGCCGTCAGCGCCGTGATGGCGCTCATGCCATAGACACCGAAGACGGCGAAGGTCTTGAGATCGGCCTGAATGCCGGCGCCGCCGCTCGGATCAGAGCCCGCAATAGTCAGGGCGCGCGGGAGCATGGGAAAGAGATGACAGACAACCGACACCCAGACAACAGATAGGAGTAGTGACGCGTGCCGATAGGAGTAGTGACGCGTGCCGAGCAGGAGGCAGGGAGCGTTCCACTCCGGGAATCTGTCGTTTCCGCGTCTGTCGTCTGTTGTCTTCAAGTCTGTCGTCCTCCTGGTTGTCTGTCGTCTGCAAATGTGCGAAGTCGCTGGCGGAGGCACGGATGCGCATCGGCGTCATTGGTGGCGGCAGCTTTGGCACCGCGTTGGCCAAGCTGCTGGCGGAGGTGGATCACGACGTCGTGCTGTGGATCCACAATCCCGCGGTGGCGCGCGCCGTCGCCGAGCAGCGCGAGAATGCGACCTATCTGCCGGGCTTTGTGCTGCCGCCGAGCGTGCGGGTCACGGCGGCGATGGCAGACGCGGTGGTCGGGAGGGAGTTGCTCCTCGCGGTCAGCCCGTCGCATGTCATGCGCGATGTCATGACCGAGGCGCGGCAGCACCTCAACGGCCTGCCGTACATCGTCAGCGCTTCGAAGGGTATCGAAGAAGGCTCGCTGCAGCGCATGTCGGAGGTGCTCGCGGAGGTGCTGGGCCTGGCGTTCACCGGACGCGTTGCCGCGCTGTCGGGACCGAGCTTCGCCCGCGAGGTTGCCGCCGGGATGCCGACGGCCGTAACCGCCGCTGCCGCGACCATGGAAACGGCGGAGGCCGTGCAGCGCGTCTTTCGCTCGCCGAGCTTTCGCGTCTATAGCAGCACGGATCTTGCCGGTGTCGAGTTGGGTGGGGCGGTCAAGAACGTCATCGCCATCGCCGCTGGTGTCGCCGATGGTATGGGGCTCGGCAGCAGTTGTCGCGCCGCGCTGATCACCCGCGGTGTGGCCGAGATCGCTCGGCTCGTGTCGCGGATGGGCGGCGATCCGCTTACCGTGTCGGGGCTGTCCGGCGTGGGCGATATGGTGCTCACCTGCACCGGCGACCTCAGCCGCAACCGGACGGTCGGCCTCCGCATCGGACGGGGCGAGCAGCCCGCCGATGTCCTCGCGCCGATGCATATGGTCGCTGAGGGCGTGCGCAACAGTCTCAGCGTCTGCGCCCTGGCGCGCCGCGCCGGCGTCGAGATGCCGATCGCCGAACAAATGCGCCAAATGCTGCACGAGGGCAAGCCGGCGCGGCAGGTGCTTGGTGACCTGATGAGCCGTGAGGTGAAGCCGGAATTCTGGAGCTAGGCCTGCGGCCGGAGGGCCTGCGGCCGGAGGGCCTGCGGCCGGCTCCCCCTTCGGGGAGCCTCAGGACAGGATTGGTGGCTGCGAACTTCCAAGTTCGACAGGCTGCTAGGACGCGGGCAGCGTCAATCCGGCGCTTGCTACTTCCGTATGGCGCGCCTCTCCTGACCCCTCCACGGTGGGCTGGCTTTTGGCGCAGGGCTTCTCGGCCCTGTCGGCGCTCGCTGCGGAACGAGCGCGGCGCCGGTACAGCCCGGCGTAGCGGGCGATGATGAGGTACTTCTTGAAGAGCCGATTGGTTTCCTCTTCGTGCTCGCTCCTGGTGCTACGATCGACCGGATCGAAAAAGCAGGTCGGGTCTTCCTCCATGTAGTCGCCGGTATGGAAGTACGCCATCGCGCGGCAGCCGCCGCACGTGTACTGATAGCGGCATTTCCCGCAACGGCCCTTGAGTTGGCTACGATCGAGCAGGCTCGCGAACAGCGGGCTCTCGTTCACCAGTTGATCGAGCGGCTTGTCCCGCACGTTGCCGGCGGACAGCACGTCCAGCAACACCGGGCACACCGAGACGTCGCCCTCGGCGTTCAGCGTCAACCACGTTCCCACCCAACAGCCGATGGGTGGGTTGTGCGGGACGGTCCCGTTGCGGATGCCTCCGGAAACCTCGCTGTGCAGCTCGGGCGATAGGAAGAACGGCGTATAGCTCACGTAGCCGTTGACGTGATGGCGCAACACCGGGTGAAAGCTTTCCTCCAGGTCGTGGCGGTCGAAGGCCTGCTGGCGAAACAATTCGCAGCCGGAACCGCGCGCCACCAGCGGCGACCGGTTGTACGAAATGCGGTGCTTCACCATGTAGTCGACGATCGGCGCGAAGCTCGCGGTGTTGTGTTTGCCGATGGTCACGATCACGTGGCGATCGATCTTCAACTCCGCGCAGAGCTTCAGGACCTCGATGGTGCGATCGGGGGTTGCATCGCGGGTGGCGGCGTTGCTGGCGTCGATGTTGTTCAAGCCGAGCGCGATCGTGACGTTCCCTTTGGTGGCCTCCTTGATTTGCTGCAGACGATGGCGCGTCAGCAACTCGCCGTTGCTGCAGATCTTGCACCCGTACCCCATCTCCACCGTCAGGCGCAGCAAGTCGAACGCGTCCTTGCGCAGCAAAAATTCGCCGCCGCTCCACCCGACCACCAGAGCGCCCAGCCGTTTGGCGGGGACGAGCACGAGCTCGCGAATCTCGTCGTAGGACAACTCGCGCTGCCGACTCTGGCGCACGCGCGCGGCATCGTTGCTGCCCGCCATGCATGCCTGACAGCGCAGGTTGCACAGCCGCGTGGCTTCGAAGTAGATCGCCGGAAACTGGTAGCCCATGCCGTTCTCCTCTTCTACACGTAGGCCGGGAGGAACTTACCGCACGCAAGCGGTGCCGCGTATGATCGGCGTCGGCTCGCGGCATGACCAAGATCAGGTATTTTGTTAGAGGACTGGGGTGCTGGGTGGGGCGGTGCTAGCAACGCCCCACACGGAGCAAACATGGGAGCCCGTCTGTCACCCGAACAGCAACCGGCCCGCTGCATCGCCAAATACGCGACTGACGTCGCTACCCTGGCGCACGCGGTGCTCGCGACAATGCGGACGCGGCTGCCCGGCGCGGTCGAGCTGGTGTATGACAACTACAATGCATTGGCTATCGCTTTCGGAGCAACGGAGCGCACGGCGGACGCGATCTTTTCCATCGCGCTATACCCGCGCTGGATGAGCCTGTTCTTCGTGCGGGGCGCGACCCTGCCCGACCCGCAGAAGCTGTCGAAGGGTAGCGGCAAGACGATGCGCCATATCGTCCTGAAAGACGCGGCGACGGTGGACACACCGGCGGTGCGCGCGCTCATGTCGCAGGCGCTGGAGCACGCGGTCTCGGCGCTGGATGCGACCCGCCCCAACCGGATCGTCATCAAGTCGATCTCCGCCAAGCAGCGTCCGCGCCGGCCGGGATGAAGACAGACGACAGAATGCACTTCACCAGCGTTGGACATGGGTCTGTCGTCTGTAGTCTGTCGTCTATTGTCTTCACCGCAGTCCCAGGCGCGCTGCCAGGGGTGGAGATTGCTGCGACGTTACAGTCCAAGGCATAGACTAGGTGCTGCGGTCAGCGTCTCTTCTATGGACCGCTCCCACTGGTCGCTGCGAACTTCCAAGTCCGACAGGCTGTTAGGATGATTCGTGGGCTTCGCACTGCCGCTTGAACGCAACCAGGTCTTCGGGCCACGGTGCGGTGACGGTCATCCATTCGCCGCTATGCGGATGATGGAAGCGCAGTCGCTCGGCGTGCAACGCTTGGCGCCGCAGCGCACGTTGCGCTTGCCGCTGCCGTCCGTACACGGCATCGGCAACGACCGGGTGGCCGATGGCGGCCAGGTGCACGCGCAGCTGGTGCGTGCGTCCCGTCTTGGGATGCAGGCGCACGAAGGTGACGTCGGTGAATCGATCGATGACCTCGTAGGTGGTCAGCGCCTCCCGCCCGCCCTGGCGGACCGCCATGCGTTTGCGATGCACCGGGTTGCGGCCGATGGGTGCCGCGATCGTGCCGCTCGCACGCAGCATCCGCCCCGACACGGCCGCCACATACTGTTTGTCCACTTCCCGATCGCGGAACTGTCGCCCGAGCTCGGCGAGGGTGGCGCTGTCCTTGGCAATGACCAGCACGCCCGACGTATCCTTGTCGAGCCGATGGACAATTCCCGGGCGCTCCGGATCCAAACCCGCCCGCGGCCCTTGCCAATGATGCAGCAACGCGCTCACCAATGTCCCGCGCCAATGACCCGGGGCCGGATGCACGACGAGCCCGGCTGGCTTGTTGATCACCAACAGCCACTCGTCTTCGTACAACACATCGAGTGGAATGGCCTCGGCTTCAATCCCCGCGGGCAGTGCCGGCGGAGCCGGTTCAACGTCGATCAGTTGGCCGGTGCGCACGACGGTCCCCGGTTTCACACGCTGGCCCTGCACGCGCACGTGCCCGTCGTTGATCAGCCGCTGGACGTGCGACCGGGAGCCCCACGTACCGAGTCCCGTCAGGTACCGATCGACGCGTTGCCCATTGCCTGGCGCGCCAACCGTGAGACGGTGCGCGTCTCCCATGCTTACTCAGCGTCGGCGAGCGCTTGCCGCGCCGCTGCCGCATCAGCGGTGATTTGTTCGACGAGCGCCTGCACATTGGCGAATTTGGTCTCGCCGCGGAGCCGTTTGATGAATCCGACCTCGATGCGCTTGCCGTAGAGGTCGTCGTCGAAATCAAACAGGTGTGCTTCCAGGCGGTGCGCGTGCTCGCTGAAGGTCGGATTGAATCCAAGGTTGGCGACGCCGGGGTGGAGACTGCCAGCGACGTTCACGCGCACCGCATAGACGCCATCTGGCGGGAGCATCACGCCGGTGACGTGCAAGTTCGCCGTGGGAAATCCGAGGCGCTTGCCGCGGCGCTGACCGGTTACGACGCGACCCGCGACGCTCGGTGCACACCCGAGGTAGGCGCGCGCGCGATCGAGCTCGCCTGCGCCGATAGCCTGGCGTACCGCACTGCTGCTGACGACAACGCTGTCCACTTCGACCGGCCCGACGATGTCGACGTGGAAGCCATGTTGTATCCCGAAGCGCTGCAAACTCTCCGCGGTGCCCTCGCGCTTGTGGCCGAAGCTGACCCGATGCCCAACCAGGACGGTGTGCACACCCAGCGCGTCGACCAGGAAACGGCGGACAAAATCCGCCGCGCTGATCTCCGAGAAAGCGTGCGTAAAGCGCTGGATGATGACCGTTTCCACCCCAGTCGCTACGATGCGCTCGACGCGGCCCCGCCAATCGGTGAGCAAGCGCGGCGCCCGCGCCGGTGCCAGCACCGCCGTCGGATGCGGGCGAAACGTCAGCACGACCGGCGTACCCTGGATGTCCCGTGCATGGGTAACGACACGCCTGAGGATCTCCTGGTGACCGCGATGTACGCCATCGAAGTTCCCCAAGGTGAGCACCGGGTTGGGAAGGCGACGCCCGACGCGTTCCAGATGCCGCACGATCAACATCGGAATGGTAACTCGCCAGAACTTGGCAGCCCGCAGCGACCCAACGGGGAGCGGACCATAGAAAAGACGCCGCCCGCAAGGCCGGGCCGCAGGCCTACTGGCCGAGGGCCTGCAGCTTCTGCCGGCCGCGCTCAGCCTCCTCCGATTTCGGATGGTCGCTGATCAGCTTCTGCAGGATCAGCCGGGCGTCGATCTTGTCCCCGGAGTCGGCAAATGCGTCCGCCAGCATGATCAGCGCGGCCGGAACCTTGTCGCCTTTGGGATATTTCAACAAGACTTCGTTGAGCTCGATGATGGCGCGGTTGTAGTCGCGCTGCGCGTAATAGCAGTTGCCGATCCAGTACTGCGCGTTGTCCGCCAAATCGGACTTGGGATTCTTGCGAATGAAGTCGCGCAGCTTGGGTACCGCCTGACTGCAGTTCCCCTGGTGGATGAGGTCCAAGGCCTCCCGATAGTCACCGCTCTGCGCCGCAGTCAGATCCTTGGCTAGGGCGGCTTCTTGCGGGCTCTGCACTTTGGGCGCAGCAGGCGTCGGGGCCTCGGAGGGTCGCGGTGCCTCCTCGATCCCGAGGTTCTTTCCGGCCGGTGGTGGGGTAGTCTCGGGATTCCCTCCCACACGCGCCTGCTCGAGCGCGGCGAGACGCGCCTCCATATCGTTCAGCTTTTGCGTGACCTCGCTCGATGGTGGCCCGGCGGTGCGGCTACGACCGCCCTCACCCATCTCGCCGCGCAGAATCTCGATGCGGCGGCGCAGGCCTTCGATGGCGACTTGCTGATCGGCTAGCAGCGCTCGGGTCTCGCGTTGATCTTGCTTGAGCTGCTGCAGGTCGGCACGTGTCGCACAGCCGGCCATGGCTGCCAGGGACGCGAGTAGCGCGACCTCACGCCACCGCGCAATTGTACGGGCCGTCTTATTCACCGAGGACAACAAAATGGGCGCGCCGGTTCTTCTGCCAACATTCTTCCGTATGCTCTTGGCAGATCGGCAGCTCTTCGCCGTAGCTGATTGTGGTAAGCCGGTCGGCAGCGACACCCAGCGCCACCAGGTAATCTTTCGCGGCACTGGCGCGCTTGGCGCCGAGCGCCAGGTTGAACTCCACGGTTCCGCGTTCGTCACAGTGCCCTTCGATTTCAACCTTCGCTTGTGGGTGATCCTTCAGCCAGTTGCCGTCGTCACGCAGCGTCGTCCGCGCGGACTCGTCGAGCTCGGCCGAATCAAACGCGTAGTGAATGTCCGTCAGTGGCCCGCCCTCACCAGGTGCCAACCCGTGCTTGGCTCGATCCATACTGCCTGCAGTGCCCAGCCCCGTCTCGTCGATGCCGCCAGCACCCGCAGCGGCTCCCGTTTCCGCGCCCTTCTTCTTACTCGAGCACCCGGCACCAACTGCGGCAACCAGGAGCCCTGCTACGATTACGTTAAGCAGTCGCTTACCCATCACACCCCTCCTCCATGACCGCCCGAACCGCAGGTAGCCGACGCACTATTCGAGCCATCGCGACCAAGCCGGACTGGTATCATCTCCACCACCATGAGTCAATTGAACTTGACTCGCACCGGCTGCGTCAGTGACGAAGAGTTTCTTGCGTCCGCTGCGCGACGAAGTGAACACGATGTAGCGGCCATCGGGAGCCCAGCTGGGGTCCTCGTTGTCGCCGGCGCCTTGGGTCAGCTGATGCACATCGCTCCCGTCGACCTTGACCGTGAACAGGTTGAACCCCCCGTCGAGGCGGCTCACGTAGGCGATGACGTCCCCCTTGGGCGACCACGCGGGCGCGGTGTTGTTGTTGCCAGTGAACGTGACGCGGCGCGCCGCGCCGCCGTCGGCACTCATCACGTAGATCTGTGGGGTGCCTCCACGGTTGGAGCAAAAGGCAATCTGCCGTCCGTCCGGCGACCAGCTCGACGAGACGTCGATCGCCCAGTTGTCGGTGAGCCGTCTCACCAGCTTTCCGGTGCGATCCAGAAGCACGATGTCGGAGTTGCCGTTGTCTTCGACCGTCAGCGCGATGAGCGAGCCGTCGGGAGACCACTTGCCGCCCAGGTTCAACCCCGGGCGCTGCGAGATGAGGGTCTCGCGACCGCCGAGCAGATCGATTGAAAAGAGATCGGGGTTGTGGCGCTTGAACGACGTGTACAGCAAGCTGCGGTTGTCCGGGTTCCACGACGGCGATTTGGCAACGGTCTGTCCCATGGTGAGCTGTTTCAGGTCACCTTCGTCGACGCTGGTAACGTAAATCTCGCTCAGCCGCCCGTTGCGCGCGCTGTCACGCGTCGACACGAATGCGAGGCGCGAGTCGAACGGGCCGCGCTCGCCGGTGAACTGCTTCATGATCTCGTCGGCAAACTTGTTCGCCATGCGCCGGATTTCCGTCGCCGGGCCGCGGTATTTGCGTCCGTAGAGCAGCTTGCGCTGAAAGACGTCGAACAGACGCACCTCGACGCTCACATTGTCGCCTTCCACCGTGTATGCGCCCTTGACCAACGCAAGGGCGCCGATCACCGACCAGCTGTCGAAGTTGATGGGCGGGATTCCACCCTCCGCACTGGCTTCGGCGGTGTAGCCTGAGGCCTCGGGCTTCTCGATGTAGGCGGCGCGATCGATGACCTTGAAGTAGCCGGCGATGGTCAGGTCACGCGAGACAATGTCGGCGAACCGCGTCCCCACATCCGACGGCGTCCCCTGTGAGAGATTCCGCAGTGGCGATACGGCGACCGGGTAGCTGCGCAAATTGGGACCGAAGATCGGAATGTTGACCTGCGCTCGACTCGGGCTGACACAGCTCACGAATGCGCCCACCACCACACTTACAAAAACCCACGTTCTGCTCATTCCCCTTCCCCTCACTGTTGAAGCTGCGCCAGACTGAATGGAACTTCGACGTCGCTGAACGCCTCGCGATATTTCTCTGGTGGCGGCGCCAGCGGATTGAGGCTGCGCACGGCTCGTTCGACCGACGTATCGAAGCTGGCATCGCCACTCGATTTGGTGATGCGCACGTTCATCACTTCGCCACTCTCCGAGATGTTGAAGCGCACGACCGCTTCGAGCCCCTGATTGGTTCCCGCCCATGCCCAATTCTGTTTGATGCGGCTTTGTAGCATGTTGTAGTAAAGGAGGTACTCCACACCCATCACAATTCCGCCGCCACCCTCGCCGGGACCTACGGAGATCGCCCCGCCGGGCTGCTCGCCAGGCTTGGTTCCGGTGCCGCCGCCACGCGCGCCGGTTTGCTGCTCAACTCGCCTGACGGCCGCGGCAATTCGCGAATCGCGCGCCTTAGCATCGGCTGCGTCCTTTGCCGCCTTGGCGTCTGCTGCCGCCTTCGCTGCCTTTGCTTGGGCTGCGTCCTTGGCGGCCTTGGCGTCCGCCGCCGCCTTCGCGGCCTTGGCTTCGGCAGCCTCCTTCGCCGCTTTAGCGTCAGCTGCTTCCTTGGCGGCCTTGGCCATTGCCGCTTCTTTCGCTGCCTTGTCTGCCGCCGCTTTGGCGTCAGCCGCAGCTTTTGCCGCCTGCGCGTCGATGGTCGGTGGCGCCGACGGCGGCGGTTTCGGCGGTGAGGCCGCCGGCTTGGCTTCCACGGGCGGCTCGACGGTCGGCGTTGGTGGCAGCTCGCTCTTCTTTGTATTCTCCGCCAGTGCGAGCTCGTCGTCTTTCGGCTTGTCTTCGACCCTCGGCGGCTCGGGCGGCGAGGGCTTGGCAACCTGCACCGGCTGCGGTTTAGGCGGTTCAGGCTTTGGCGGTTCCGGTGGCTTCGGCTTGGGTTCCTCCGGCGGTGCTGCTGCCGCCATCGGCGGCGCCTGAACGTGACCCTTGCCACCGCGAATCATGTTCGTGCCGGCGAGCTTGTCGTCCGAAACTATATCGAGCACATAGGCCTGCTGCGGCGCAGGATGATGGAGGAAGGTATTTGGAACGAGCAATAGCAGCGCGACCGCCACGAGGTGGATAGCGCCGGAGGCCAGTACCATCCACCACAGCCCGCGGTCCCATTCGGGTTCGCTGACGGTGATTGGTGGTTGCTTGTTCACGGGGGTGTTCCGGCGCTGCGACCGGGCTGAATCTTCGCGCTACCGATCAACGAGGCGTCACATTCGAAGTCCGAAGATCCGAAATCCGAGCTCAATCCGAAACTGCAAATTCGAATGATCGAAGCGAATGGTGTAGCGCGTTGCATCGGACGCTGTCGCGAATTTCGAATGTCCATTCTGCGTGGCTGGCTCAGCTGCGTTGGTCGGAGGGCGGCTCGGTAACCATCCCCAAGCGCTCCACCCCGGCACCCTTCACGGCAGCGATCACCCGCATGACCTCTCCATATTTGACGTTTTGATCGGCCCGCAGGAACACCTGCCGGTCCGGACGCAGCTTGAGGATAGCTTGCAGCTTCGATCCCAGCTCGGGCAGCGTCGTCGGCGTGTCGTTCAGATAGACTTCGCCCTGGCGATTCACGGCCACGACCAGTTGCTGTTCGTCACCGGTGAGCGTGACCGTCTTCACCTTGGGTAGATTGATGTTCACGCCTTGTTGCAGAATGGGCGCGGTGACCATGAAGATCACCAGGAGCACCAGCATCACGTCGACCAGAGGGGTGACGTTGATGTTAGAGATCGTCCCGCCGCCTGGGTCATCAAAAGCCATGCGTGCACTCTACTTGAGGAAATGACGCTCCGCGATATTCAGAAATTCGGAGGAAAAGTTCTCCATGTCCGCCGACAGGACGCGAATCTGTCTGGCGAAGTGGTTGTAGGCCACCACGGCGGGGATGGCGGCAACCAGGCCAGTGGCGGTGGCGATCAGCGCCTCGGCGATACCGGGCGCAACCGCTTGAATGCTCGATGACTGGGTCACGCTGAGCCCGCGGAACGCGGTCATGATGCCCCACACCGTGCCAAACAAGCCGATGAACGGCGTCGCACTGGCGGTCGTGGCCAGGAACGTCAGTGCGCGTTCAAGGCGGGTGATCTCCTGATTGGTGGCGCGCTTCATGGCGCGCTCGACGTTCTCGATGCCGCCGAGCTCGGTGGAATCGATCGCGCCGCCCGCTTCACCCGGGTTGGTCTGTCGCTTGGCGCGTGTCAGACGCACCAGCTCCTGATAACCGGCGCGAAACACGTGCGCTACAGGACTGAGCTTCAACTCCTGACTGGCGGTGTGAATCGCCGTGAGGTTCTTCGTATCCCAGAAAATCTCAGTGAAGCGTGTCGACTGCTTTCGGGCGACGCGGATCTGGCGGAGCTTGTAGAAGATGATGCCCCAACTGAACACCGAAAACAGGATCAGCACGTAGAGCACGAACTGGACGACGGGCCCAGATCCGGCCACCATGCTGACCAGACTCTCCTGCCCGCCCAAGCCCTCGGCTTGCGCAAATGCGGCAGGAACCAATCCCACAAACATACACCGTCCCCTCGCCACCCAATTGCGCGAACGCTAGTATACGCGTCCTGACGAGTCAACGCGTCGCCCGCGCTTGCCTTGACTGGCTTTGGTGAAAGTGGTTAACGGGCGTTTTTCCATTCTGCAGCGGCAGCGAGGAGAACGAGATGGCAATTCGGGTCGGCATCAATGGCTTTGGGCGAATCGGCCGCAACGTGCTGCGGGCATGCCTGGACAGCAAGGACATCGAGTTTGTCGCGGTAAACGACATCACCGACGCCAAGACCTTGGCGCACTTGCTCAAGTACGACTCGGTGCACGGCCGCCTCGGCCGCACGGTCACCGCCGAAAAGGATGCGTTGCTGATCGATGGCAAGCGCGTCCGTGTGCTCAGCGAACGCGATCCCGCCAAGCTGCCGTGGAAGGATTTGGGCGTCAGCATCGTCCTCGAGTGCAGCGGCCACTTCACCGCGCGTGACAAGGCGGCTTTGCATCTCGCCGGGGGTGCCAAGAAGGTCATCATCTCCGCTCCGGCGAAGGGCGCCGACCTGACCATGTGTTACGGGGTCAACCACACGGCGTACAAAGCGAGCGAGCATCATGTGATCTCCAACGCCTCGTGTACGACGAACTGCCTGGCGCCGGTGGCCAAGGTGTTGCACGAGCGCTTCGGCATCAAACGCGGTCTGATGACGACGATCCACTCGTATACCAACGACCAGCGCATCCTCGACCTGCCGCACGAAGATCTGCGCCGCGCCCGTGCCGCCGCGTTGTCGATGATCCCGACCACCACCGGCGCGGCGCGCGCCGTCGGGGAAGTGCTGCCCGACCTCAAGGGAAAGCTGGACGGCATGGCGGTGCGGGTGCCGACCGCGAATGTCTCCGTGGTCGACCTGACCGCCGAGCTCGGCAAGAGCGCCTCGGAGGCCGAAATCAATCAGGCGATGAAGGAAGCCTCGGAAGGCGCGTTGAAAGGCATTCTAGGCTACTGCGACGAGCCGCTGGTGTCGGTCGATTTCAACGGCAGCGCCTTCTCGTCGATCTTCGATTCGCAAGTGACCAAGGTCATGGACGGCAACTTCATCAAGGTCCTCTCGTGGTACGACAACGAGTGGGGCTTCTCGAAACGCATGGGCGATGTGACGCGTTTCATCGGCGGCGCGCTCTGAAAAAGAACGGGTGCGTGCTCGTGATCGGGCTCGTTGAGAGGTATGAAGAGTCCATTGACGAGCGCAGCTCCAACTTACGAACACGAGCCCGATGCACGAGCTAATCGCCAGACCGGCTTGCCATGCGTAGCATCGATCAACTCGACCTTGCCAAGAAGCGCGTCTTCATTCGCGTCGACTTCAATGTCCCACTGAGGGACGGCGTGGTGACCGATGCGACCCGCATCGAAGCGGCGCTACCGACCTTGCGTTACGCGCGCGAGCACGGCGCGCGCCTCGTGCTCGCGTCCCATCTGGGACGGCCGAAGGGGAAGCCAAAGCCCGAGCTTACCTTGGCGCCAGTTGCCAAGAAGCTGTCGGAGCTGTTCGGCCAGGCGGTCACGTTGGCTCCCGACTGCGTCGGGGCGGAAGCGGAGCGGCTGGCGAATGGGCTGGCGCCGGGCGCGGTCCTGCTCCTGGAGAACCTGCGTTTCCATCCCGAAGAGGAAGCCAACGACGACGGTTTCTCGCAACAGCTGGCTCGGCTGGCGGACGTGTATGTGAACGATGCGTTCGGGACCGCCCATCGGGCGCACGCCTCCACCGCGGGCATGGTGCGCTATGTTGCCGCCCATGGCGCCGGGTTCTTGCTGCAGAAGGAGTGCGACTATCTCGGCAAGGTGCTGCAGGCTCCGGAGCGGCCGCTGGTGGCGATTCTGGGTGGCGCCAAGGTGTCGGACAAGGTTGCCGTCATCGACCATCTGCTCACCACGGTCGATGCCTTGCTGATCGGCGGAGCCATGGCGTACACCTTCCTGAAGGCGCAGGGTGTCGCCGTGGGCGGCTCGTTGGTGGAGGCCGATCGTCTCGACACGGCGGCGCGTCTCCTCGAGCAGGCGCGCGGGCGCGGCATGCAGCTTTTGCTGCCGGTCGACCATCGCGTCTCGGGCTCGCCGAAGGGTGATCAGCCTGTGCAGATCGTCGGGCAGACGATTCCCGATGGCATGCTCGGCGTCGACATCGGTCCGGAGACCGAACGGCGCTTCGCCGCCGAAGTTGCGCGGGCGAAGACCGTTTTCTGGAACGGGCCGATGGGTATCTTCGAGATCCCTGCGTTCAGTCACGGTACCACGGCGATGGTGGATGCGCTGGTGAGCAGTGGGGCGCTGACCATTGTCGGTGGTGGCGATTCGGTCGCCGCGGTGATGCAGTCCGGCAAGGCCGACAAGATCTCGCATATCTCGACGGGTGGTGGCGCGTCGCTCGAGTTTCTCGAAGGGCGGACGCTGCCTGGCCTCGCGGCGCTGGAGGATTGATGGCGCGCGTCCCACTGATTGCCGGCAATTGGAAGATGCACGGCACGCGGTCAGAGGCAGTGGCGCTGGCCGAAGGCATCAAGGCTGCCGTTCCGCGTATATCGGGATGCGAGATATTGCTGGCGCCGCCGTTCACCGTCTTGGAAACCGTGGCCCATGTTCTCCAGGGAACGCCGCTGCTGCTCGCGGCGCAGAATCTCCATTGGGAAGCCAAGGGCGCGTTCACCGGCGAGGTATCCGCGACGATGGTGCGCGATGCCGGCTGCACGCATGTGATCATTGGTCACTCCGAGCGTCGCCACCTCTTCGGCGAGACGGACGAGACCGTGGCGAAGAAAGTCGCCAGCGCACAGGCCGGCGGCCTCGTCCCAATCGTCTGTGTGGGCGAAACACTCGAGCAGCGCGAAGGTGGAGAGACGTTGGCGGTGATCGGCCGGCAGCTACGCGGCGGATTGCTCGGTCGGGATGCAGCTGCTATACGCGCCCTAGTCATTGCATACGAGCCCGTATGGGCCATCGGTACGGGCCGGGTCGCCACTCCGGAACAGGCACAAGAGGTGCACGCATTCATCCGCGAGACCCTCGTCGACTTGGCGGGTGCGGCGACGAAAGATGTGTGCCGGGTTCTCTACGGCGGCAGCGTCAAGCCGGACAATATCGACGCGCTGATGCGGCAACCGGACATCGATGGAGCCCTGGTCGGCGGGGCGAGCTTGCAGGTGGAATCGTTCGTGCGTATCGCTAAGTTTGTCGTGTGAGGTCAATATGGCAACGGTCGTGACAATCCTTCATATCATCGCCTGCACGTTTCTGATCGGTGTGGTGCTACTACAGCAGGGCAAGGGCGCCGATATGGGCGCGGTGTTCGGCGGCAGCAGCTCGACGATTTTCGGGAGCAGTGGCGCCGGAAACTTCCTGACGCGGCTGACGACCATCATGGCCATCGTCTTCATGTTTACGTCGTTGACGTTGACCTACACCGGCGCGCGCCGAGTGACGTCGACCGTCTTTGACAGCGCGCCCCTCCCGGAGCCGCCGCCACTGGCCGCGCCAGAGGGGCAAGCCCCAGCGGCTGAGGCCCCCGCGGCGGCCAACCCGGAAGCTGCTCCTGCGCCGCAACCCCAAGCCGGCAGCGAGGCCGCCCCGCAAGCGGCAGCACCGCAAGCCGTGGCACCACAAGCCGCGGCACCGCAAGCCGCGGCACCACAAGAAGCCCCGGCGGCGGCCAACTGAACGGCTTTACGAACCAAGGAAGTACGACGTCTCACGACATGCGAGGATGGCGGAACTGGCAGACGCGCTAGTTTGAGGGGCTAGTGGGGTAAAACCCGTGGGGGTTCAAGTCCCCCTCCTCGCATTCATTTTCATTTATAATTTCAAACACTTACAAGATTAACGCTGAGGATCCTCGTCCCCCACCCCGCAATCTGCGAACCTCTTGAATTCGCGTGCAATTTGGAGAATCGCACCCCGCTTCATTCAGGAGTTGGGGTGCAAATTGGGGGGTTCTGCCACGCCAGCATGAATCGCCGCTACCCATCGACGCGTCGCCGGGCACGGTGCGATCAGATGGCGTTGCCCGAATTCACCAGGCCCTGTGCCTCGTGCAGGATCGCGGTGCTTGCCGACGCTGCGAGGTCACGCTTGGCAGAGGCACCGTGGGTCTCTTACAGAGTTCCAACCGGCAGGGCCGTCAGCCCCTGCGCTACCGGGACCTCGTCCGCAGTCAGGCAGACGACCGCCCCGGTGCCGATGGGCTTCTTGAGACGTTCGAGCGCGGCGAACGGCGTGGCCCATTCTCGGCGCACCGTGGCGGCGTGCTTGATCTCCACCGGCCAGAGCTTGCCGTCCGCCTCGAAGAGCAGGTCGACCTCGCGGCCGTCGCGATCTCGGTAAAAATGCAGCTGCGGCTGGCGCGCATGATGCCACCAGCTCTTGAGGATCTCAGCGACCACATGCGTTTCGAAGATGGCCCCACGCATAGCTCCCGCCGCCAGGGTTGTCGGCGATGCCCAGCCCGTGAGGTAGGCGCACAGACCGGTGTCCAGGAAGTACAGCGTCGGTGTCTTCACCAACCGCTTGGTGACGCTGGTGTGATACGGCTGCAGGAGAAATACCTGGCAGCTTGCGACCAATACCTATAGCCAGCTCTTGGCGGTCGGCACGCTGATGTCGACTGTCACGCGCCAGATCGGAGAGGTTCAACCACTGGGCCGTGCGTGCCGCGCACGCTCGGACAAAGCGTGTGAACGCTTATGCCTTAATGTAGTCGCCCTCGTCCCGACGTGTCGATAGCCAAGTGCAGCCGACGTTGGCACCGCCTCGGGACGTTTGTCATGATGCGGGTGATGACGGCCCCCGTGAACCGGAACGCCATTGCCGCCGCATGGCGCTCGCGTGGATTCTCCTGTGACCTTTGGGTCGATCCGCCGGGGCAGGTGTGGGCCGACTTTGTGCACGACGCAGCACGAGCTCGTAATGCTCGTCGACGGCGAGGTCGAGTTCGAGGCCGCAGGCGTGATCCATCGCCCGCGAATTGGCGAGAAACTCCTCATTCCGGCGGGCGACCAGCACACGGTCCACAACCGTGGCACGACGGAGTCACACTGGCTCTACGGGTACCGGCGTGAAGAGAGTTCTGGAAGGTACACCGGCACCACGACCTGAAATCGACGTGCCGCGAACGATGCGCACGACCCGAAACACAGACGAGGCGGCTCCGCACAAGTGGGAGTTCAAAGCCCGTTTCCGGCGTCATGCGTTCGGATGGAAATCGCAGCCGGCCATTCAGCGTGTGAAAGAGGCGGTTGCCGAGATACGCAAGGTGGCTCGCAAGAATCCGGTACTGGCGGCCGACGGCGCGGTGGCGTTGATCGAGCGGCTGTCACCGGCGCTTGAGCAGGTCGACAGTTCGTCCGGTGCGATCGGCACCGCCGTGCGCCGCGCGATCGAGGTGCTCGTGCCCATTATCGCCGATGCCCCCGTCGATGCGCCGACGCGAACGGAGTGGCTCGAGCGGCTCTGGGAGGCACATGCGGCAGACGCGATCCCCTACATCGAGTCGCTTGCCGACTACTGGGGCGAGCTGTGCGGCTCGGCCGAAGTCGCCGTGGCGTGGGCCGACCGCTTGCTTGGCATTACCCGCCTGGCACTCAGTCCCGACAAGGATGTCCGCGGGTATTTCCATGGCACCACCGCCTGCTTGAGCGCTCTCTACTACGCCGGACGCTTTGAAGAGATCGTTCGCCTCCTGGATGTCGACACGCTCTGGTCATACAAGCGCTGTGCGGTGAAGGCGCTCGCCGCCATGGGCAAGGGGGACGAGGCCATCCGCTACGCCGAAGCGTGCCGCAGCCCGTGGGCAAGTGATCTCGATATCGACAGCGTGTGTGAGGAGATCCTGCTGTCGTCGGGGAAAGCCGACGAGGCATACGCAAGCTACGGCGTGGGCGCGAGCCGGGCGGGAACGCATCTCGCGACCTTCCGGGCCGTGGCGCAGAAATATCCTCAGAAGAGCGCGGCCGAGGTTCTTGCCGATCTCGTGAAGACCACGCCGGGGGAAGAGGGCAAATGGTTCGCGGCGGCGAAAGAGGCGGGACTCTACGACGAAGCCCTAACACTCGCGAGCCGTACACCGTGTGATCCCCGTACGCTCACCCGCGCCGCACGCGACTATGCGGTGAAGGCGCCGACCTTCGCCGTGGGGGCGGGGTTGTTGGCGTTGCACTGGCTCGCACAGGGCTTTGGCTACGAGATCACCGGCGCCGACGTGCGGGCGGCCTACGACGCCACGATGAAGGCAGCCGAGCAGCAAGGCAGTGCCACGGCGACCCGGGATCGCATTCGAACGATGTTGGCGAGTGAGAGGTTGGGCGAGCAACTCGTGACCAGAGTTCTGGGACGCGAACTCGGGCTGATCAAGGAGTAAGGTGCTGAGGTGATCGAAGCATTCATCCATGTTGCCGGCCCCGCTGGATCGGGGAAGACGACGTTCGTCGAGGCGGTGCTTCGGGGAGTTGATCGCTGGTGGCTGGCGGCACGCGGTGTGCGCAACGATGCGCTTCGTGAAGCGCGCGAAAAATCCCCCAAGGCTCATCCCGAGCTGCGACGCTACCGGGAAGCGGGCGTAACGGCGGCGGCGCTCTTCGAGTTTTCGGAATCCGATATCGGGTCCGACGAATTCTTCATGACCCACCTGATGGAGGACTATTCGGAAGGTATCGTGATCGAGGGCGACAATCCGCTCGGCTTCGTCAACCTGCGCGCCTACATTGCACCGCCGCCGCGTGGGGGGAAGTCGCTCTTCATACGCTACCAGCGTGACCGCGCCAAGGAGGAGCGCGACAAGGTCGCCGCCATGGAGAGTCTCCTCCGCCGGCCCGAAGGTGCAGCCGAACTGCTCGACCAGTTGGTGGGCACACCGTTTGGGAATTACGCCCGCGGGCACAAGACCATTCTCGAGAATGCCTGCGCGGACTTCCTGTCGATCATCGAGAAGGCCCGGACAGCTCCGCCCCCGAAACCCACGGAGCACTGGGCCATCGCTGACGGATATGCCGGCATCGAGCACGCGCAACTGGTGGTCGTAAACATCCGCAGTGAGCCCGAGCGCCGCGACGCCGAACGGCTGCTTGCCGAATTGGCTCGCCTGCGCAAGGAACCGGCGTTGTTCGACGACATCCTCGGCATACGCGAGACCAACATCCCGATCACTGGGCATACGTGACACCAAGATTCCGATCACCGCAGTCGTGGCCAACCTCCGTGACCCGAAGGATGCCGGTCTCAAGAAGGCGCTTGCCCGAATCGGGCGCGCGGTGCGGCGACACGAGACGTCAGACCTCGATGGCTGACACCTGGATCACCGACCTGACGGACTTTCTGGAAAGCGGCAGCCTACCAGCGGCGTTGCCAGGGCCCGCACGCAGGTTGGCTGAGTATCTCGGTTCGATCGTCGCCGCGGTAACCGGGACGGAGCCGGACGACCCGCTTGGCCTATGCTGCCGCCGCAGACCAGGACGACGCCCGTGTCCTGGCGAGGTCGAGGGTTACATCGACCCGGAATCCAACACCATCCATTGGGCTTGCTTGGTATGCGGCGACAATGGAACGATCTCCAACTGGGAGAACACGATGTGGGACCTCCGCGAGGCTTCCGAGCGTACGCGTCATTGACGCCAACCCAGCGGAGTAGTCTGCCGGCGCTCAGCCATGCGCGACTCGCGCACGCATGCGGCACGTTCAGCCGACCGCCCCAACCCGTTTACACGGTCGTTTGCGCCGGCTTCTCGACCCCTGCGACATTCCTGTAGACTGAACCGGTCGGATGGGAGTCCATGAGCATCTACGCGACCCTGTGGCGGTTGAAGTTTCCGCGTTGCGGTGACGATCACACCGACTGCGGATGGATCGATGTGATCGCACAGGGGGTGCCGGCACATATAGGCAGTCCGACGCCGGGGTGCGGTTACGAGACAGGCGACCCATATGCGGAGTTCCTTCCTCCGGCAGTCGACGTCGAGCCGGACGACGATGGTACAACGTTGCGTGCAGTGGTCTTCGTCACTGCCAACGCGGCAAAGGGAACGCCCCGGTCTGCTCAGGAGTATGTCGCTCCGCTACTGGTCTTGTCGGGAAAGGCGTACAAGGTTCTCTCGTTTGGACAGGTCCATCAGAGAATCTGTGATGCGCTGCGCGGCAATCGTCCACGGGTCGTTCTGGAAGCGTGGAGCGCGGATGGCAGCGTTCGCCTGGTGTTCGAGGATGGCACAAGCGAGGAGGTTCGCCGCACACTCGACTCGTGAGGGCTGCCGGTTGCCTGGCAACCTGACCGTGAGCCGGAACAACCGTCATCACGCGAGACCGTCCAAGGCATCTTTGTGGATGAGGATCTTCCGCCGCTTGCGCAGGCGAACGACCACAGGATCGAAGGTCCGCTGCAGCTCCTCGTACTCTTTGCGAACGAAACGTTTGATCTCGACCGTTTCGTCCTCGACCGCTCGCCGCAGCTCATCGACCGGTCGCTCAATGGCGCAGCAATCCTTCATGAAGGAACGAAAGCGAACGGCCCCAAGTGCACGCGTGTCGCTGAAAACAAAATGGATGTTGTGCTCCGGAGGCTCGGAGACGTCGATCAGGTAGACGCCACACCTGTCGTGGCGTTCCCACTCGGTCAGCAAATCGGCATACCGCTCGTGTGTATGGGCCCAGGTCCGATGCTGAAGCTCGTCGAGCAGGCCTTCTTGGCCGCCGGCGTCGACACGTCGATCCCATCGGTAGCATTTGCCCTCGACCTTCCCGTGGTTCTTCCCCGGCACGTAGCGATGCGGGATCAACTCCTGGATGCGCCCTGATGCCGCTTCTTCCAGCGTACACAAGATGTATCCCGCGGCCATCGACAGGGTTGCGTAGGTGAACCGTGTTCCGACAAACAAACGTGCCCAAGTGAGATGAAGTGACCCGGAATAGCTCCGACCCTTGTAGCTGGAATCGTCCTTCCTGCGAGCCTCCTCTTGGAAACGATAGTCGCTCTCGTCGTATGCAAGGAGCGTTGGGAAATCGAGGATGGACCTCCCCGTCGCGAATCCTTCGTTCAGGAAGAAGCAGTCCTCACCGATGCCCGTCAATGGAAGAACGGTTTCGTTCCAGCGGTGTTGTTCAGCCAGCGGCAGGCGGGACGCGGCTCGGGCTGCCGCTTTCGGAGAACGGATCTTCCGATTCCAAAGCTCCTGCAGCAGTGCCTGGCAGAGGCGCTCGTAGTCTTCCTCGGGAATGGCGACTCCGTAGCGTTCTTGTTCGGTCGGTGACCAGCCGAAGTACTCCGGGCGCACCTTCACGAGCGCACGACGCAGCGCTGGGCTCCAGCGATTTAGACGCGAAACCGCTTCCACCAGGCCTCCTGCTTTTTAGACCCAGCTCTCCCCTACGCGCTGAACGACCGCACGAGTGAGATCGCTTGGTAAGGCACCTCCGGTCGCACGCGTCCACGCTCACCATGGTGCAGGAGAACGAGGCCATATCGTTCCATCGTCTTGAGCGTGCGGGAGAGATTCGACGCCTTGTGTCCGGTGCGCGTCGCCAATTCTCGCAATGAAGTCGGATGGGTTGCAGCGATCACGGCCAGTAGGGCGCGGTTCCTGTTCGACAGCACCTTGGCAAAGCTCTCTGTCGAGGTGAACCACACCTTCGGCTCATTCACCTTTGGCTTGAGCTGGCTGCGCGCAATCGCCATCGTACGCGTCTTCATGTCCTCGTAGGCGGCAATCCCAATTTTCAACGTCTTCACGAGATCCCTCACCCCTTACGCGTTACACCCTTCTGCCTAAGGGTTTCTGCCAAGACGGCAGACATTCTTCGTTCAAACAGTAGCCGACTTACCACGCTGGATTCCCGCCCACTATCGGACGCTACTCTCAGTGTTGGCGGCTATGTCTCGGTCAACCTCTCCTTGATGGTCGTAGTAATACGAGAGCGTACCATGGATTTGCGCCAGCGAGAGGTGGCGGAACTCGGCGACCAGTTCTCCGGGGGCCATGCCCTGCCGCAAGCCACCGAGCGCGCCGGGAGCTTCGTTCCTGCGATCACCGGGCTACCTCCGCAATAACCTCGTCGAACCGCGATATGCGCGGTATGCACCTTGAGCGCCCTCTTCGGCATGCCGTCTCTCCTGCCTGTGCAACCCTAACATGCGCCACAGTCTACGTTCGACGGCCATCGACAATCGTAGGATCCACTTCGACAGACCGCCGTACCACGGCGATTGCGACGAGACGCTATTTGCCCGGGCGTCGCGATCATGACCTTCTAATTCGTGTCATTTCCGGAGGTCGCTGCTGTTCTTGCCTCGCGTCGCATGAAGGCGGGCATTCTGTAGCTTCCACTGAAGAGCCGGATGTCGCTCAAGGCGGTCGATCATCTTTCGGTCTCGCGGGAATAGTAGCTCCGGCTTGAAATCCCCGTGCTGGAGACGCTCGGCGTACTCCCTCTCGGCGTCCGACAGCGTCAGCCACGGTTCAACGACGGTCCATGCTTGCGCTCGCAGTTCAGCTGCAGTTGGCCGATCCGCCTGTCGCAGAAGCGGATACAAGCTCTGCTCAACGTCGCGCTGCACCAGTCGGTCGAATCGCTGGCGGCCGTACTTGGTCAGCGAGTGCGGCAATGTTCCGGCAAGGGCGATGAAAGTCCTGCGTGCGCGCGTGTCGTGGAACGTCTTCTGTAGCCGGGGTGGTAAATGGGTGATGTCGAAGAGATCGCGAGGCGCGGCTCGATCCAGCAGTGCGAGCATCTTACCTGCGAGCAGCTCGGCGGGTGCGACGACCAAGCACCTGACGGCGGCATCATCGCCTGGCGCCCACACCCTTCGTTTTCTCGGCGGCGCCAACGGCAGACGGTGAAGAAAGTTCACGTCCACCTCGATGCGCCGCTGCCCACCGAGAACCGAGTCGTAGCGAAGATAGAGCTTCTGCCCGGCGTGCTCCTCGCGCGAGCGCTGCACGCGATAGCCTCCACGCCGCCCGATACGCTCGATCGCTTCGAGGACGGCGGGCCGATCCGCCATTGCATCGCTGCGGTTTGCTTGTCCGATGTCATTGAAGTCGAGGTCGACGGACAACCGCGGGAGCGGCCCGAAACAGAGATTGAGTGCCGTCCCGCCCTTGAGCGCGAGGCGGTTGGACAGCAGGGCGTCCTCCGACACAGCGCGCAGCACCTCTCGCAGGCGCACAACGGTTTCGAGAGCTTCTAGTCCGAAGGGCCACCGGCGTTGGAGCCGCACGAGCGTTTCTGCACTGGGAATGATCAAGAGCTTCCCTCGAACGAACTTTTCGCCAGGGATGGCGGGACGAGAATGTTCCAACGCCGCTGCAGGTGGCCGCCGGCGCGACGGCCGCCGAGGTAGAGCGGCTGTTGCGGTCTGCGCTTCTCGAGTTTCGTCAGGAGTCCGCCGACGCCGCTACTGACCTCCGGGTGCCGTTCGAGAAACCATCCCGTCGCGGCATCGAGTACGCGGCGATCAAGAAGCTTCAGATAAGCGTTGAGCAGGTCAAGATCGAGATCGCGGAACCCAGCAGCAGACTCGACGAGCTCGTCCAGGCCGCCCACCCACCAGGGTGCAGCGAAGCCGTCGACAAGCGTGCGTTCCGGGCCGGACAGCCGGAGTAGTTGTCCGCGCCGATCGAGCTGCACCACGCCAAACTCCGTGCGCCGCTTGCGGGCCAATGGAGCAGGATGTGGGACCGCCGGCCATTCGAGCCCATCGACGCGCAACGTCCGCCGCGGGTGCGCCGTGAAGTACGGAAACTGCTGGAACACGCTGTGCGCATGCCCGAGCAGATCCAGGGCAGTGTGATGCGATAGAATCGCATCCGGTCGCAGCGCTGCGGCGACAAGATATGGATCGGGTAGGAACGTCCGAGCGTCGGTGCCGATCGGTGTGACCGCATACAAGCCGCGCGTAAGCCGGCGAAGGCGACCGACCTCGGCATAGTACTTTGCCTGGTCGACCGCGCGTGCTCTCGAATTCCGCCCACCCAGCTCGCGTTCCCAGAGATCCAGCGTCAGAACTGGGTGCTCCTGGAACAGCAGGGCAATATTTGCATTGCTCTTACTATCCATAACGGGGTGAATAATACCCTATTACGACTTAAATCAGCAAGTATTCTCCGGATGAGGCGAAGGCTACCTGCCGCGCCGTCCTTTCGGCGGCCCGAAGATCTGTCGGGCGATCTCCCTGCCCCAACCGTGACCGAGCTGATACGTGGCCTCGTCGCCGAAGCCGCGTAGTTGACGTTTGGCCTCGCGCGGAAAGCCGGGGATTATGTTGGAGTTGACACGGTTGCGAAAGTGCGCTAGATTCCCTGCATGACTAAGGACGAAGCGATTCAAGGGGGTGCTCGCCTCAACTTCCGCACGCTGCCCACGCTGCGCCAGCACAACGAGCAATTCTCCACTGAGCAAGCGTGCCGTGAACACTTCCAGAATATCCGCTGGCCAAATGGCGTACAGTGCCCGCGTTGCCAGAACCCGAACGTACGCCCGGTGAAACGTGCATGGTCTTGGCAGTGTCGAGCCTGCAACAAGAACGGCTATCGCTTCTCACTGACCACAGGCACGATCTTCGAGAATACCAAGTACCCGCTGCGTGAATGGTTCCAGGTCATGTACCTGATGTTGCAATCCAAGAAGGGCATGAGCGCTCTGCAAATCCACCGCACGATCGGAAGCGGCGACTATCGGACAGCGTGGTACATGTGCCACCGCATCCGTGCGGCGTTTCAAAGCGACGAGATTATGAAGCTCCAGGGTGTGGTCGAGATCGATGAAACCTATGTCGGCGGCGAGAATCGCAACAAGCCCTTGGGCAAGCGGACGAAGACAAAGACCAAGAAGCCAGGCGGTGGCCTGAACCAAAAGAACACCGACAAGATCACTGTCATCGGCGCCATATCCCGCAAGGGAAACGTCATTTGTCAGGTCATTGAACGCCTAGACACTGAGACGGTCGGCGCGTTCGTTGACAAGGCCGTTTCCAACAAGGTCGAGCTGGTCGCCACCGACGAAGCGCCGATTTACAGTTTCATGGAAGAATCCGGTTGGTCGGAAGGCAGACTAGCGCTCCGGCATGAGTCAGTGAATCACCACAAGGATGAGTACGTGCGTGGCATCGTCCACACCGGCACCATTGACGGCTTCTGGTCGTTGCTGAAACGCGGCATCATGGGCAGCTTCCATCACGTCAGCAAGCAATACCTGCCGCTCTACCTCAACGAGTTCTCGTTCCGGCACAACCACCGCCGCAATACGAGCGTGTTCGACCACGCGCTCTAGGCTGCTAGCACGTGGGCCTCGAAGGCCCTCCCAAACAAAAATCCGCACCTAGCGGTTAGTCCACTCCATTCCCCGACCCCAACCACAACATATGGTGTCCATCTATCGCCCCTTGCACAGTGGTGGCGAAATGCCATATAAGGGTGGAGAGATGGACTTCACGAAAGTAACCGAGGCGTTCGCGGCATTCACTAAGCTCCTTCAGGATGCTGATGAATGCCGGGTTCGGTTCGAAGAGGTACGCATTGAATTGCCTGAACCCCTACGAAGGCTGCTAGGAAGTGTCGATTCCACGAGCGCGAACTCGAATGGCAACGGTAAGTCGATCCGAATTGATCCACATGTACCTGCAACGCGACCTGTTGGCGTACCGGATTCATGGATCTGCGTTCCGCTCTCAAAATCCAATCTTCAAACGTTGGTGCTCGGCGTATTGAGGGCAGCAAATGAGCCGGTCCCCCCAAGGGGGATTATTGCGGAAGGGGAGGCGCGTGGAATCCACGTGAACGATGGTTCACTTGGAAATATCGGAACTCGACTGGAGAAAGCCAAGACGATCGAGCGTCGAGAGGACGAAGGATGGGTTCTAATGGATACCTCGCGCGCCCCGATACTCAGTGGGCCATATGCGTGGGGAGCGTCGGAATGGTTTAATGTACATGAGCTTGCAGCGCGACGCCGCGAGGTAATTCTTCATATTCTCGGGTACTTTCGGGACGGGCTACAGAACATGCAGATTCTTACGCAGCTTGGCGGGTGCCCATGGCTTAAAACCCCATTCAGTAAGGATCTGCTAAAAGTTGATATGCTGGAACTGCAAAAGGAAGGGAAAGTGAAGCGAGGAAGTTCGAGGAAATGGGCCCTCGCGGACTAGGAATAGACGGATGAATATCAACAATGAGCCTAGATAGCCTCGCGCCCCAAGGTGGTAGCACACCGAGGGGCGCAAGGCGGGTACAAACTAACTGGCTTGCCGGGCCACTATCAATACCCCGCCTAAGGAGCAGGGCATTTGTGAATCCCCATATCATGAATGTACCGCCCCTTCCAGTGGCCGGCAAGCGCCGGGTGCACGACAGGAAAGTGAGGGCAGTGTCTGAAGCGGGTTTGCCTTTGTTTTTCTTTCGGCATAATATGCCGAAAGAGAGAGGAGGCGGTGATGGCGGAGGATTCAACGGTTCCCAAGGATGTG